>TARA_R110000868_G_scaffold369732_2_pt1 | contig 46785 bp, 41 predicted proteins | sample TARA_R110000868 | Tara Oceans TARA_R110000868 (sample SAMEA4397489) | marine metagenome | biome: Polar Biome; feature: [SRF] surface water layer (ENVO:00010504); material: water (ENVO:00002006), including particulate matter (ENVO:01000060) such as... | depth 5 m | reverse complement strand
CGTTTTGCATCACACGCGCGATACCGAACGCGCGGTCGCCGAAGCATTGCGTGTGCTTAAGCCCGGTGGCCGCGCGGTCATCTTGTTGTATTGCAAAAGCTCGTGGCATTACTGGATCAACATGTGGTTCGTCGAAGGCATTCTACGTGGCCGTATGTTCGGCGATCCGAACTGGCTCGGCAAGGCGACTGAGTGGGGCGGCAAAGATACACAAACCGTCGAAAACCCGATCACGCGTTGTTACACGGCGGGCGGTATTCGCCAACTGTTTGCCGGCATGAAAAATCTGCAGCTGCGCAAAGGCGAATTTTATTTTTATCTGATCCCAAAGCTGGGACGCCTGTATCGCCGTTATCAGATTAAGCGCTACGGCACGCACCCGGGTGGCAAACTCGTCTACGGTGAAGACTGGCCGATCCAGTCGCCGCTGGAATTGGCGCTTGGGCGCATCATGGGCTTTGCATGGTTCATCACGTGCGAAAAATAGCCTGCTTTCATATCCTGATGTTGAACTGATGATCGCGCCGTGCCTATGGCGCGCTGACGTCGGCATCATCGGTCGGTCTCGATCATTTCCGCGACCCCGGATGGTCGCTCCGGTTTCGTCCCTGAACGCAATTGTAACGTATGGCAGCGCTCGAATATTTGTTAGTGTAAAGCTACGTCTGAAGGCTATCGCTCGGGGCTCTTTAACTGTCGTCACGACTTGAAGCAGCGAAGGTCACGTTGATCGAGAGACCGGCCATCTGTTCGTTGCAATGATCTGTGGTGCGTTTGACATATTTTGATGCCGTTTAACTCGACCGAGGCCCGCTAAATGCTTTTCAACTCTGGCACCTTTATATTCTTCTTTTTGCCGTTTGTTTTTCTGCTTTTCTTGATGGTGCGTCGTTTTGGACGATCCATCACCATCGGCCTTCTGGTTCTGTCATCGCTTTTTTTCTACGCATGGACGGAGCCCTCGTGGGTTCTCATTCTCATCGTTTCGATCTTCGCGAACTTCTTGATGGCGCGCTTGATACGTCAAACCCATTCCAAAATGTTGGTCGGACTTACGGTCGTCGGCAATTTAGCGGTTCTTGGATATTACAAATACACGAATTTCTTCATTGATACCGCAGCACCGCTGTTTGGTGCGACGCCCATCCCCCTGGAAATCGTCCTGCCCATTGGCATTTCGTTTTTTACCTTTCAGCAAATTGCCTACGTGGTTGATTCCTTAAAGGACCGAACACACGGCCATGATTTTTTATCCTATTGCCTGTTTGTCAGTTTTTTCCCCCAGCTCATCGCCGGTCCGATCGTCCACCACGAGGACGTCATCCCGCAAACAAAGGGGAAGCAAGGGCTGCGGCCAACGGGGTTGGATATTCAAATTGGTATAACGCTGTTCGTCTTTGGTTTATTTAAGAAGCTGGTTCTCGCCGACAACATTGCTATTTTTGCGACCCCTGTCTTTGACGCAGCCGCCGGTGGGTATGCCCCGACTTTCTTTGAAGCTTGGGGCGCTGCTCTGGCTTATACCTTCCAAATCTATTTTGATTTTTCTGGGTATTCAGACATGGCGATCGGCCTCGCGCGGATGTTTGGAATTCGATTGCCGGAGAACTTTAACGCCCCGTATAAAGCGACCAACATTGCCGAGTTCTGGCAAAGATGGCACATGACTTTGTCGCGCTTTTTGCGCGACTACCTTTACATTCCTCTGGGCGGCAATCGCCAAGGCGTAGCTCGTACTTTCTCCAACTTAATGACGGTGATGATCCTAGGCGGGCTCTGGCATGGCGCAGGCTGGGGGTTCGTTGTCTGGGGGGGCCTGCATGGCGCGTATCTTTGCATTCACCGCCTATGGTCTGGGCAATTGACGCCGTGGCTGGGGCGTATCTTGACGTTTTTAGCCGTGGTTGTTGCTTGGGTCTTCTTTCGGGCCGAAACGCTCGAAGCTGCTTTAGCAATATCGGCAGGCCTCATTGGGCAGAACGGCATTGTGATTGATGCAGCTTGGGCCAAGGACATTGGATGGTTTGGCGACGTCCTTTTGGGTCTTGGCGCATCATTTGACGGCGATCGCGCATTATTATTTATGGGCTGGGCCCAAATAAAATGGTTTGCGCTGTTGCTGTGGATTGTCTGGTTTGGCCCCACCACGCAAGACATGATGGCAAACTATGATCCCGTTTTGAAAATCACTAGACTGCCACCGAATAAAGCGCCGATCTCGTTGTTTGTCTGGTCACCGTCCGCGCAATGGGCTTTGGTAACGTTTGTGTTGTTTGTGTTGTCTATCCCGCATGTCTTTGCACCGCGCCCATTCTTGTATTTTCAGTTTTGAATTAAATTATGATGATGATGTCACGCACCGCCTCTTTTTTTCGAATTGCTGGTCTTATGTTGCTGTTCCTTGTTGTGGCCGAGGGATTGCTTCGCATCTATGGCCCGGCTTTGTTGTCCTCTGTCGTGCGATCTGAAGACCGGGGGTATCAGCTTATACCGAATATTCAGGCGGCAAGAATTGATCCGGAATCTGGTCTGTTATTACGGTTTGAAACCAATGCTTTCGGTGCCCGAGATCGGCATTGGACGGACCGCGCGCTGAGCAAGCCTATGAAGATTGCAGTGATCGGCAACAGCTTTGTCGAGGGGGCGCAACTGCCAAATGCGTTTCGATTTACGGACCTGTTGGAGCGTAAATTAAAGGATATGGGCCGTGATGTCTTGGTTATGAATTTCGGCGTCGGCGGTCAAAATATCATCAATTACCTCGATCAAACACGTTATATATTAAAGCGATTCAAACCGGAAGTCTTGGTGATCGGCTTGAATGATACGTCGAATTTCATGCATACCCGGCAGGTCTCTTTTTACCAAGACCAGCGTTATAGCTACACATCAACGCAACAGGGCGTCACGTATAGCGCTACGCCCCTTACACCATTGGAGCAGCGGTATCGCTGGCTTAAATCTCTGTTGCGTCAATCGTGGTTGGTTCGCGCAACCTTTGAAGCGATTCAGGCCGTGCGTGTGAATGTGACCGGCTACCGGCATAATGCGAAAACAAACGCATGTCCATTGCCCTTTGATATGCAAAACGATACTTCCCGTCAGGCGTTTGATCTCACAGCGCGCCTCGTCGCCGACATTCAAAAACTGGCGGCAGAACGCCTATTGTTGCTGCAGATACCCGGTGATGACCAAGTTCGCCAAAACAACGGTATCCCTGGCTGCGACTTTTCCCTGCCCGAAACCCGTCTTGCGGATTTCGCTGCATCACATGACATCGCCTTGGTGCAAGCCCTCCCGAGGCTGAGGCGGTCTCAAGCGCCAACGCATTATTCTGGGGGGCATTTAAATCAACTGGGCCACAAACTGATTGCGGCTCAGTTGGCCACATCCATTGCCAACCGCTATTAGACTTGTCAAAAGACGTTCGGCTCTTTTACGCGGGCCGGCACGGCAAGCGAAGACTTGATCTCATTCACCCGGCCAAGGCGGCGGCGGAAACACACCCGGTTCCGGGATGCGATGATCGGACAGCCCTTCGATGGCGGCGCGGCCCATCGCTAAAATCGCTTCTGAAGAACTGCCGCCGATGTGTGGCGTTGCTAAAAAATTCGACAAATTCAGCAGCTCTTGATCTTCAGGGGGCTCGCATGCGAACACATCGAACGCCGCTGCAAACAGCTTTTTATTCATCAATGCAGCTTTCAGCGCCGCCTCATCGACCAGCCCACCGCGCGCGGTGTTGATTAACACGGCCGTATCTTTCATCTCTGCGAGTGCGGCCGCGTCGATCAAATTCTGGGTGCCGGTGCCGTAAGGTACATGCAGCGATACCACGTCGGCCTCCCGGAGAAGTATCTGCATCGAGACCGGCTCGACCCTGGTCTCGGCATAGTAGTCTGGAAACGCTAACACATCATGGGCTAGCACCCGACAGCCAAAGCCGCCCCGCAGAATACGTCCAAGGTCTTTGCCAACATGGCCGCAGCCGATGATGCCAAAGGTGCAGTCCGACACTTGCGGCCCGATCACTTGACGCCAGGTGCCGCTCCGCACTTCTGCATTGGCCATGGGGACCCCACGCAGCATGTTGATGGCAAACGCGATGACCAGCTCTGCGACCGAGCGCTTGTTGACGCCACCGCTCCACCCCAGTCTGATCCCACGTGCTCGCATCTCGGCCAAATTTAATTTGTCGAAGCCGACGCCGTATTTGGCGATGACTTTTAAGTCAGGCAGTGCGGCAAAGACCTCAGCGGTCATCGGCTCAAGTGCGATCACGGCTGCATCGTGGCCCCGCAGGTAATCAATCAGCGCTGTATCGCTCAATGAAAGCCCGGCACCATTGAACGTGGCGTCCGGATAGCGAGCCAGCAGCTCAGCGCGCAAAACCGGGTGCCGCGAAAATGAGCGTGATGCAACGGCGACCCGGGTCATGCGGAAACAGTGCCGTTGGTGATTTGCGCGAGGGCATCATCTAAGGCGTCAAAATGATCTATCACGACGGTTGGCCTCAACGCGTCCAGCGGCATATGGCAATATCCAAACGTCACAAAAACCGACGGGACGCTTGCATCGTGAGCCGCCAAAATATCGTTCTCACTGTCGCCGACCATGATGCAGTTGGCAGGATCAACACCAAGCATTTCGGCGGTCTGGGTGACATGGGCACCGTCGGGCTTTTGCTTGCGCGCCTTGTCGCCGCAAAGCACGACCGGGAAAATTTTGTCAAAACCCAATGAGCGCAGAACCGGCCACGTGGTGATGTCAGGCTTGTTGGTACAGATCGCAAGTTTGGTTCCGCGCGCCTGTAGCCGTGCCAGGGCTTCGAACACACCGGGAAAGACCGTCGTGAACTGTACGGGATTGTTGCGATAGGTTGTCAGAAAACCGTCCAGCAGGCGTTGGTGTTGTGCATCATCTCTCATGCCGCCGGTATCGACGAGCGCGCGCTCTGCCAATTGGCGCGCACCTTGGCCGACGTAATCTTTGACCTTGTCGATGCTGACCGCATCTCGGCCTTCGGCGGCAAGCGCCTGGTTAAGCGACCAACGCACGTCCGGCACGCTGTCGACCAGCGTGCCGTCTAAATCAAAAAGAACCGCTTCGAGTTTCAATACGTGCCCCACAACGGATCTGTTTCGAGGGCGGCTTCAACCAGCTTTACATCCTCTGGGCTGTCGACGGATTGATATGGGCGATAGGCCAAAGGCGCAATCCGCTGGCGACGCCCGTTGTCGCAGATACGATTGCTGTCGCATGCCTCGGCAATTTCAAGCGGCGACTCTTCGGTTTCCGTGAACCAGCGAAGCATATGCCAACGAAAACCGAATATGCCACCGACACGCATCGCGCCGCCGTCGGGCGAAAAGGATTTCATATACGGAATCGGCGCGCGGGACGTGTACAGCACATCGCCGTTGCGGTCGTGTGCGATCTTTACGATGTCCGGGTTTTTGAACGTATCCTCGTCGCGGATCGGCACCGCTAACATGGTCCCCTCGACGCTTGCATCCGCCGCGAAGGGCGCCATCACGGCCTCAATGGTGTCTGCGCCCAGCAACGGCTCGTCGCCCTGAACGCAGACAACGATGTCATCGTCCCCTACATCCAGGCCGCATTTGGTAGCGGCTTCCGCGACCCGGTCCAGGGCGCGCGTGTGGGTGTCTGCGGTCATGATGACTGGAAAACCTAGGCCCTCACAAAAAACACGAATTTCTTCGTCACAGGTCGCCACCGCCAACACGTCCCAGCGGGTATATTGCTTCGCCCGTAAGAAGCAATGTTCCAACAACGGACGGCCTGAAATAGGGTGCAGTGGTTTGCCTGGAAAGCGGCTGGCGGCCATACGCGCGGGGACGATTCCAATGGTCTTCATAATACCTCTGCTATCGCGGCTTTATGGGTTTTGCATGTGTTGACGGAGCCAATCGGCCGTCGCACTTCCTGCGATTTTGTGACCGTTCGTCGACCAATGTCCGTCGTGCGCAAAATGGGTCGCCGCTAAGCCTTCGCGGATAAAACTTTCTGCGGGGTCAACAAAATCAATACCGCGTGCCTTAAGCGCATCTCGCATTTGTTTGCGGACCGTGGCGAAGGTCGGATCTTGGTCTGCGATTTCAAACCGTGCTGGCGCAATTAACACAACAAACGGTGTCTTCGGATCATACATTTTGCGAAGCTTAAGCAATTCATCGGCTGTGGAAGCGACATATAAGCCAATCTGTTCGTCACCAAAATTCTTTTGATACGCATGCTGTTTCGCAACCAGGCCAGCCCAAATCAATAGTTCGCGCACCACGTCTACCCGCTTTAAGCTTACCGCAAAGAAATTGTAGGTTGCTGAGCTTCGGGTCAGAAATCCTTTGATGTGTGCGAAATCGCTTACGGATGACGTTGTGTCTTGCGGGGCTCTATTTTCTGCTGCCTTGGCAAACGCGACACAATCATATTCGGTGACATCGTTTTCGAGAATGAGCCCAACCACGACGGCGCTCGGTTTTACCGATGCCGGCATGCGCGCCGTCAGCGCTTGATAACCGCAAACGCTCGTTCCTGGACTAGCGACGTTATACGTTGGCTTATCGAGTTGCTGGGCGATCACGGCGGAATACATTTCGTCGGCTTCAACGCCCCAGCCAAATGTCATGGAATCACCGATCACCCAAATGCTATCGTTCGCCGCCTCAACGGGGACGTTATTGCGTGTCCCGAACTGATTGATTGAAATGTGGACCCGAAAATCACCGTTGTTTTGCGCGAAATAACCATCAAAACCGGCGCGGCCGATGGCGACGACGCCATGTTCTGGTACGGATTCAACGGTTATAAAACGACCGGAAAAGTATTGATCCCAGAACGGATTTACAATCCGCAGCACACCTTCGAAGATGGCTAGGACAAAAACGATGCCTAAAAGGATCGCAATAGCCCGGCCTTTCCAGGTGAGTGACGTGTCATTCATGATGGGCTTACTTTCTTGCCGATCACATCGAACAACGCACCTTCGCGCGCAATCGTGCCGAGCCACGCCAACTGCGTGACCGCGCGTTGATAACGCGTGCCGGGCGATGTTTCGTCAAACAAGCCTTCTGCCGATTCGCCGTCCGTGCCCATGATTGCCGGCGAGCAGTTGGCATAGGAAATATCGTTCTCGCGAAACCAGTCCATGACTTCGTCGATGGAATGCCATGTTTCGTGTGGATTGTAATACTGGTCGGCAATCCATGTCTCGGCTTTTCGCTTATTGCGGATTCGGTTGCGCACCACAAAATCGATGTTTGGGCCGAACAGGCCGATCAGCTTCGATCTGATCAATGTCGGCAGGCGGGCCGGGTTGTTGTACAAGCCAACCATCACGATGCCGCCGGGTTTAAGCTTTTTGACGATCTGCCCAAACGCGCGGCGCGCATCAAACGTATGATGCAGCACCCCATGCGAGATCACGACATCGAAGCTGTTGTCTTTGATGGCGAGATTGAAAATATTCATCTGCGCGAACGACGCGCGGCGTAGACCATTGTGATTTTTATGCTGCGTCGCGAGCCCTAGGCTGGCGAGGGACATATCGATCCCTAGGACATGGTTGTTATTGAGCTGCAAATAGTGCGATAGCTGACCGGTCCCGCAGCCGCATTCCAAAATCGTTTTGTTGTAGCCGACCGCGTCCAAAAGGTTTTTTGAGAAGCTGTTGGCGTGACCTTTACTGACCAGCTCGCCGAATTCTTCCAGACCTTCATAGTTTGGGAACGGGTTTTCTTCGTAAAAGCTACGAACTTTTGCGGTGATCTCTTGGCCCTCACCCGGGCTTGGCGCGAACAACGACGGGATGCCGTCAATGATTGGAAACGTCTCACCGGTTTCACTGCATCGGAGTACGTCACCGTCCAGGGTAATGGTGCTGTCACCGCTGGCATTTGGGTTTTTCAGCTTGGCCAGAATCCGATCCGAAAACAAAGGCTGGTCCGTAGAATGTGTACTCATTGATCGGGCTTCCTGAGTACAAAATTTCCAAGCACCAACATATCCATCTCGGTCGCCATAAAACAGCGGTAAGCATCTTCAGGGGTGCACACGATGGGCTCATCACGGACGTTGAAGCTGGTATTGACCAACACACCGTCGCCGGTGCGCTTTTTGAACGCCGTCAACAGATCATAGAACCGCTTATTTGAGTCCGGCGTCACGGTCTGTACGCGTGCCGAATAATCGACATGCGTGATCGCAGGCAACGTCGAGCGTGTCACGTTTAAGCTTTCTAAGCCGCGTTTTGCAGCTTCGTCGGTTTGTAGGGCAAGATGATGTTCTTCGCGCACCGGGGCGACGATCAGCATGTACGGGCTTTCACATTTTATGTCGAAGTAGCGCTCAGCATCTTGGCGCAGTACCGCCGGCGCAAAAGGTCGAAAGCTCTCACGATATTTGATTTTCATATTCAGCGTACGCTGCATGGCAGGCGATTTTGGCGAACCTAAAATAGAGCGATTGCCGAGTGCGCGTGGGCCAAATTCCATTCGGCCCTGGAACCATCCAACAACATTTTCGTCTGCGAGTGCTTTTGATACTTTGTCCATCAACGCGGCGTCGTCATGGCGCGTAAATACAGCGCCGCTTTTATCTAGCGCTGCTTTAATCGCGTTATCGTCGAATGCCGGGCCCAAATATGATCCTTGCATACCGTCTTGGCCGTCTTTTGTTGCTGGGCGTTTGGGGCCGTCTTCGCCGAGAATATTTTCGACCGCCAATGCGATTCCGAGTGAGGACCCGGCGTCACCGGATGCGGGCTGAATCCAAATATTCTCAAACGGACCTTCACGGACCAAGCGACCGTTGGCCACGCAGTTCAACGCAACGCCGCCCGCAAGACATAGGTTTTTGGCGCCGGTGATACGGTGTGCCTCGCGGCACACGCCCATCACCATTTCTTCGGCGACCGCTTGAACCGAACGGGCGATATCCATATGGAAATCTGTAAGCGGCTCGGCGGGATCGCGCCGGGGCGCACCGAACAGCGAAGCAAACCGGTCATTGGTCATGGTCAAACCGGTCGCGTAACCGAAATAGCTCATATTCAGCCGGAACGAACCGTCGTCTTTTTGCTCGACCAGTGTTTCCATGATCTGCTTCGCAAACCTGGGTTCGCCATAAGGCGCTAAGCCCATGACCTTGTATTCACCGTCATTCACTTTAAAGCCTAGGTAATAGGTGAATGCTGAATAAAGCAGGCCTAACGAGTGCGGAAACCGGACTTCTTTTAGAAGCTCGATATTGCGGCCTTTTCCGACCCCGATGGAGGTCGTCGCCCACTCGCCAACCCCGTCCATGATGACAATCGCTGCATCATCAAAAGGTGACGGATAATACGCGGCGGCAGCATGCGAATGGTGGTGATAGCCGAACAAGAGCTTTTCTTCGTCAACGTGGCCCAAGTCTAATTCGTTGAGCGCTTTGACGATCAGGCTTTTTTGTAAAAGCTTTTCTTTGACCCAAACCGGGATTGCCTTTGCAAACGATGTAAAGCCGAGCGGCGCGTATGCCAGATAAGTTTCAAGCAAGCGGTCAAACGTCAGCAGCGGCTTGTCATAAAATGCCACGGCATCAACATTGTCCAGTGTCACACCCGCTTCACGCAGGCAGTATTCTGCGGCGTGTTTGGGAAATTCATCATCGTTCTTTTTGCGCGTGAAACGCTCTTCTTGCGCAGCGGCGATGATTTCGCCGTCGCGCACAAGGGCTGCTGCGCTGTCGTGATAAAAAGCGGATAAGCCAAGGACCAACATTGATCAGAAAATCGCGTAAATGAAAGGTGTGATGGCTGAGCTTTGGGCAGCGATCAATAGTACACCCAGCGCGAGCAGGCCCAAGATCAATGGGGCCATCCAAAATTTGCGATACGCGCGCATAAACCGGAATAATTCTTTAATTAATGAGAGCATTGAGGCCTCGATATTAGAACATGTCGCGCAGGGTTTCGCGGTTTAGCTGACGGTTGGTATCTGTCCAGAAGGTTTTTGTGCCGCGCTTGCTCCGCTGGCCCAAGGGGTCGCGCCCTGCAATGCGCATCACTATGCCAAACGGCACCACAAAAAGCACATAAAACAAACCAAGAATAACGTGGTTATTCATGGCACCAAACTTGCCGCCCACCCAACCCCAAATTCGGTTAAGTGGCAGCAAAAGCCCAGGCATCAAAAGCGTAAATGCCAGAAAGATTGCCGCAACGACAAACGGCCACCAATAGATGTCTTGTTTTACCCACCATATGATGCCGCCAATGATCGAAAAGACCACGGCAAAAGTCAGTCCAAAGGCACGGTCTGTCTGACGAACGCTCAAGATATTAGCTCCTGATCGGATGGATTGAGGCCCCATGTAGCGCGCCAGTCGGGGTCTGCGCAATACACGTCATACACAAGCTTCATCGTCGCAAGGGCATCTGCACCCGATCCATTGCTGATCGGGCCGTCATTTAAGATCGCGTCGGCAAACTCAGCGACCTCCATGGCCCATGATGGGTCACGGTTATAGCGTGTGGTCTCTTCGCGGGGATCGCCATGATCGCTGTCGCCCCGATAGGTGACAGTCAATGTCTCGGCCCCATAGCTTTTGGAGCCCGACAAGATACCGGACAGCGTCAAAGCCCCTTTGGTCAGACCGATTTCAAGCATAAAACGATGCCGCCACTGTGACGCGGATGAATGCAGCATGGCCACCACGCCCTTTTCGCTGCGCATCAACGCATATGCATTGTCTTCAACGTCATAACCCCAGACTTGGTTGGAAACGAAGCTTTTCACATCGGTAAAATCACCGCCGAACAAGCGCATAAGATCGATCATGTGGATGCCTTGGTCGAGCAGCACACCGCCCCCGGCCAGGTCGCGCTGGGTGCGCCAAGATGTTTGGTCAAAAGTGATCAGCTGCGATTTTCCGTAAACGCCGCGCAGATTGATGACCTCACCTAAATCACCCGTGCGCAGGATCGCTAAGGCATCTTGCACCGAGTCATGATAGCGATGATTGAAGCCGTATTTGAGTTTTTGACCGGCCTTTCCGGCGTGGCAATCGACGACGGCTTGGGTTTCGGCGACATCACGGGCCGGCGGTTTTTCACAGAACACATGCAGGCCGGCGTTCAGGCCGGCGATGCAGACCTCGGCCGCAATGTCGTTGGACATGCAGACGAATAACACATCCAGCTCTTCACCGAGCAGGCCCTGGTAGGTATCAAAAAAGCGCACACCGTCATCGAACGTGCCGTTGCCCGCCAAGGTGCGGTCACAGACGGCAACAGTTTTCATGTCGTCCCGTTGATCGATGACCTCGCGGCGGCGTTTGCCGACAACGCCGAATCCGGCGATCCCGGCACGCAGGAAACGGCTCATGATTTTGGTGTCCTATACAAATCCGAGATCGCATCGTCAGGTCGACCCAGCCGCGTTGATTGCGGCGCGTCTTTCAGATTGATCCAGCCGTCGGCTTCGTCGGAGGCATAGAACCCGTGCAGCAGCTGCAGCGTCGACAGTGCATCGTCACGGCTGACAGGATAAGGCGCAGCACCGTTCATGTCGGCGACGATGTCGCGATACATTTCTGTGTGGCCGAAGCCATAGACCGCGCCGTGCCCTTTGATGCGTTTGAAATCTTCGCTGTTGGCGGCGCACGCGTCGGGATCGGGGGTGTAGACCTGCAACTCGTTGACGGCGATGCCGCCGATTTGCGCCAGGCCGTTCTCGCAGACAAATGAAATTGAGGCTTCAAAATCGTCAGGGCGGGCGGCGGTGGTCGCTTCTAGGGTGCCAATGGCGCCGGATGCGAATTCAAGCGTCGCGACGGCGCTGTCTTCGACTTCTATGTCTGCACCCATGGTGCGCATGGTCGCGTTGACCCGTGTGACTTCGCCCCCCAGATGGCGCATCAGGTCGACATGGTGAATGGTTTGATTGCTGAGTGCGCCGCCGTCATGGGAAAACGTCCCGCGCCAAGGGGCTAAATCGTAATAGCGTTGCGGTCGGCACCAGCGCAGGCGTACCGAAACGGTGCGTATTTTCCCAAGCTCGCCGTCTTCAATGCCCTTTCGCACGCGGCGGACGGCTTTGTTATAGCGATTTTGGAAAACGGGAAATAGTTTAAGGTCATTTTGCGTCGCAGCATTCCAGATCGTGTTCAAGTGGTCAGGCCGCATAAAAGTCGGCTTTTCTACGACGATATTCTTGCCGAAACTCTCGATTATCTCCATCCCGTGCTCAAAATGCATGCCGGATGGCGTGATAATGGCGGCAATCTGGATATCCGGAATGTCGGTGAGCATTTTTCGATAATCATCGAATGCCGGCACATCGAATTGTTGAGCGTAAGCGTTTGCTTTGGCGATGTCCAAATCACAGACTGCGGCCAAAGAAATACCGTCGACGACGGCGAGCGAGCCACAGTGATGACCGGCAATCCTGCCGCAACCGATAAGTGCTACTTTTATATCGGGAGCTACCATTTAAAATGTTACGCTTTCAACTCATTGAGGGCGGACGTCAATAACATCGAAAAACAGGCTTTTCCAGACTGATATCTTGGGCGCCGAGAGAACACTCTCCCATTTTACCGGATTTACCGGCTGCCAGGCTGACGTTATGCGTTCAACTGCATTGGTCGTATTGACCGGTGACGCTTGTAATCCTGCGGGTAAGACGTCGATGGAGATGTCATCTATTTGCATCAGCCTGTACGCGGGAATGCCCATCAGCACGGCCTCGAGCCCGGATGCCCCTGTGGTGTACAAAACCCCTGAGAGATGACGCTGCTTCGATAAAGCGCCGTCCGCCAACTCAAGGTGTTCCAATGCCTCTGTATCAAGCGGATACATTGGATGTGGACGGATGAGAACCCGTATCCCCTGCGCGCGCAATTGTCTGGCGACGGCTAATTGTGCCTTCGCAGCTCCGGTTTTTGCAGATAAAGGCACAAAGATCGGGCCATTTTCACTGGCAAGGCCGGGTTCAAATTTTGGAATACGCAATGAGCCCGCGATCATCAAACGGTTATCCGGCACACCCCAGGCGCGCAACTCATCCGCATAAGCCGGTCCGTTTGTCGCAACAATATCAGGAATGCTCAACAAACCATCCGGATTTGATGCCGTTGCGTAATTAAATTGATGTGGCCCGACCACGGTATGCTGATAACCGACAGTTTTAATCTTCTGCTGATGCGCGACACGGCATAAAGCCCGCTCCCAGGCGTGATTCTCCCATGGCCACGTGATCGAAATAGGCTTCACCTGCGCCATAAACCGCGTTTGGCAATGCTGTTGCCAGATATTCATCGCCGGCCCACCACCGCTGTTCTCTATGAGGGCTGCGCGCTCAATCAGCCAGCCAAATGGTCCCGCCAGATCGCGGGACTGTGGGCGCCACATAGCAAACGGGAGTTTCAACAGCGCATAAAGCGGATGGCCGAAAGCGTGCAGTGATACGGTGCGTTGATCGGTCGCAAGGGTGCGGGCCAAGGCGGCGGGACAATCTGTGTGCAGAACCCGCGCGAGATCTTTAAATTCCTTCAAAAGATTGCCGAAATACGCATCATGATCGGCTGGCGTGCTTTCTGGGTGTCCATACACCAAGATGTAGGGTGACTGCTTTAGCGCTGACTTGCGTTGGCCGCGCAGCCGAAAGGCGTTCAACGTTTGCATGACGGCGGTTTTGGCGCGCGCCAGAAAACCGCGGACATGTCGCTTCAGTCGCGCCTTAAAGATCGGCGGCGCCGTACCGGCGACGACGCCGGGAAATGTCGCCAAATGGCGAAACAACCACGGATCATCGCAAATGATCACGATACTTTCCGGTTCTGAAACTAATTTTTCGGTGATGTGCGCCCATGCCAGCATAACACCGAAATCGCAACCGAACGTACCGCACGTCGGCATGCGGGCGATGCTGCCCGTCGGCTTTCCACCTAATTGTTTGCCAAGTTGCCACCATGTTGCGCGCGTGGCTTCAAAGGAGGCTTCTAATTTGGCTTCAAGGTCAGGCAACCGTAAGGTTGCATCCAGCGCGTTATCCGCCGGCCCTGCGGCAAACCAATAATGGTAGTCACGAACGTTATCGCTCTGCCTAGATGTTCGAAGTATGACGCTCATTTGGCGATCAATAAACAGCGGTCATTGCGAGAGGAGCCTTTTCCCATTGGGTCGTGTATGGCAATGTGCAGGCCGCGTCTGAATGGCTCAGCCGCACGACAAAGACGGACTTTCTGATATGACCTCTCCCTCGAAATTGAGCATTGATGCAGTCTCTGCGTTGATCCGTGAAACCGACCAAGGTGCGCCGCTCGCCGATGAACGGGTGGCCGAACTCACGGGGATATCTGGGCTCAAAACCGTCGGTCTTTTGCAGCGTCTGGTGCGCATGTTCGAGGGTGATGATAGCGCGTGTTATTTGGAAGTTGGCGTTTTTCAGGGACTGACACTGATTTCGTCGAGCATTGCTGCGCCGACCTTGCCGTGTTTTGGCATCGATAACTTTGCAACTCTCGATCCGGACGGCATGAACATAGATATCGTGCAGCGCCGTCTGCAAAAGTACGATGTGAAAAACGCCCAATTGATCAACGAAGACTTTGAGGTTGCCCTGCAAACCTTGGGTGCGCGTTTGGATGGACGCAAGGTTGCTGTCTACTTCGTTGATGGTCCGCATGATTACCGAAGCCAATTAATTTGCCTGATGCTGATTAAGCCATTTTTGCATGAGCGTGCAGTGATTATTGTTGATGATGCGAACTATCCAGATGTGCGTTGGTCCACGCGCGACTTTTTGCTCGGCCACAATAATTTTAAAATGCTATTTGAAACATATTCGCCGGCCCATCCAGCAAACATGAGCGATGATATAAAGACCGGACACGAGTTAGGTTGGTTAAACGGTATCAATGTCATGGTGCGAGACCCTGAAGGCCACCTTGACGAAATGTTACCACCGACCGCACCGCGTGAGCGCGATATTTATCTGAACGAGTGGTTGGCGCATCGTTTGCGCTTGGCCGACTTGGCGCCGGAAGCGTTGGTCCTTGCCGATAAAGTGTGTCGCGCGGACCAGCAGGGTGAGGGTGCCGCGCGCAAGGTCCTCCAGGAAAAATATCAAGATAACGCCACGTATTTCGACAGTTTGTTTGAAGACCGTAACGTCTTCAGTGATGACTTGCCATCCTCACGCCTGAACGGCTGACGCAATCATTTCTGCGATTGCGCCGTTATCTACGGCCGGCGTTTGAGGATTTCAAACCCATCAACGGTGTCTTGTAGATCCCAAGGAAAGTCATCCCCCTTCAATGGGTCTGAGATGTCTTTTGGCATTATCAAATAATCCGGCTTGGGCTCTAGCATCTCAATCGCGCGCATGGCGCGTGCGGCATCTTGATTGCCGACAGCGATGCGGATGTCGTTGATTAAATCGCGCTGGTGTTCCGCAAACTTGAAGTTATCTAAATGGATCCCTTGGGAGAACATCATGGGTATGGGAACAGCACGGCCTGACCGCGATGCAACGCTACGCGTTATAGAGATTTTGGGTGCTTCTGGCGGTAAATTCTGGACTTCGTGCGCGGTCGCATGACGAAATGGCAGAACCACCGCATCCTTCGCCGTGTTCTGCCTAAGATATGTGGACACGTTCCGCCATGGGGCTATGTCGGAAGCCCCGTGAATACCGGTTTTTACCAGTTGAACATAGGCCGGTGCGCGATGCCAAATGCTGTAAGACAGCGCAACTGCCATAATTAAAGTGAACGCCGTTAGGGCGACACGGGAAAACGGCGTTTCCATTTTGGTGATGATAAAATATGACACGACACCTTGAAGCGGCCCCGGTATCGTCATGCGTGGCACGACAAAATGAAGTACGATGGCGACGACCACGCCGATCGCTGCAAGCATCGTCCATAATTCCAAGTTTCCAGGTCCCGAGATCAGCATCGCCAGAAGTGCAACGGTCGCAAAACCATATTTGATCCCATTTGGCTTGTGTGAAACCCAATTAAACAAAAGGCCGAGCAAGAAAACGTATGCAAGGATTTGTGGCACTTGCAGTTGACGTGCGATCGGAAAAATTAAGAGTTGCGGGTATTGCAGGGCTTCGGGCGCGAATTGAACGAATAGGCCGACCGCAATCCATGCAACGCCCGCCGTAATCAATACGGCCTTGACCGCTTGAACGGAAGGTTTGTTTGTTTTCGGCAATAGAATGCAAGCGCCCAGCACGAAAGCAAATATGCCGTTAGAAAATAGCGCCCAAAACATCCCGCGGAATGTTAGATCAAAGGGCGCGACCATGCCTTCGTACCAGTTGAAGACAAATAAGTTCCAAACGGCGAGACGGTCGCTTTCCGGGATGTCTATCTTATAGAACATCACAAAAAATGCCGCGATGCAGCCTGCGAAAAGTAATCCGATCGAAGCTATTTTGTCTGTTTTATTGCCCCGCACAGCAATAGCGATAAGTGCAAATAAAATAGTGCCCGGTGCGACCTGCAATGAGGTCGCGATGAGAAGTGTGGAAATACACAAAACTGTTATTAAACGTTTGCCGGAAATGGCTGCCCATAAAACCCATAGCGCTAGCGGCAATGCTAATGCGGAGTGATGAAAATCTGGAATGTGCGCAAGATTGACACTGTTTTCGAAGATCGAATGGTCTTTTAAAAATAACAGCTGAACGATGATCCGCTCTTCCCAGGCCGTGCGGCCAAGCGTTTGCATCAATCGATCAATCAAATAAAACCCTGCAAGGACCGACAGGAAATAGAAAATAAAGACAAAGCGGTCATCTAACCACAATTCACCGAAAATCCGCGGCAGCATATAATAAAGCGTTAGTTTATATGGCGAGTCGGTTAACGAGACATCGCCACCGACAATCGGATCTTTATTCATCAATTCTGGATGGATGGCGTCTATTACGAAGCCGGCGTAATAACCGCTGCTTTCAAGGCCTGGAAAATATTTAAAACTCAGCAGGGCTGCGCATACTAAGATAGCAATACGGATGATCATGTTGTCGCGGTCGCTGGTGGCGAAGGTCATGGCGATTTAAAACTCGATGAATTTAAAGGATATATTGGGCGGCACGTTGCGGCGCTGATGTTATAGCCAGTCACCACCGGTTAGCGGAATCATTTGGCCCGTGATGAATCGAGACCACCCTGACATTAAATAAATCATCAGTGCCGCCGCTTCGGCGGGCTCGCCGCCACGTTTTAGGGGCACCAATTGGGCGCGCGCTTCCATGTCTTCGGGCGTCTTATTGTGCCAACGCTGATGGAAGCCGCTTTTGATGTAGCCAAGCCTGACGCCGTTGACCAAAATCCCGTCACCTGCGCCCTCGCGCGCGAGTCCTTCAACCATGCATTCCGTCGCCCGTTTTGCGATTGCATAAGGGAAAGATTGGGCGCTGCCGCCGTGTAGCGCAGACTCTGTGCCGTTCAGCACAATCCGCCCGCCGGTGCCTTGTTGCTTCATAAGTTGCATGGTTCGGCGCGCTAAATAAAATGGATGGTTTAAATTGACATCCATATCTTGCATCCAGTCGGTATCGGGCATGTCTTTCCAATGACCCGAAAAATGGATGCCGCCTGACAAATGAACCAGTGCATCAATGCCCCCAGCTTTTTCGACAAAGGCATCGATGGCCGAAATGCAGTCATCTTCCGTTCTGAATTTTTGCGTTATTGAGATGACGCGGGGGTCGTCGGTTTTATAGGCTTTTGTCGCACCATGCGCGCCGATCACGCAGTCGGAATCGGCCAACAACATTTCTATCAATGTTTTACCTAAGCCGCCGGACCCACCGATGACCAAAATGCGCATACCAGGTTCGCATTTTGGCGCCCAATCCGGCGTGACAAATTCGTTCATCGGTAAGATTCCTTCAGGACCTGTGCGCTGGCTCGCGTGTCAGCAAGTGGCGCCGTCTCAGATAACATGCGCTGCTCAATGGAAACATATCCCGTATAACCGATCTTACGAAGGTAGTCGCCAAATACGACGTGCGGCATGTCGTGACTGGATCCGAGAACATTGAGACCCGGCTCGTTCGCATGAAAATGGTCCAGCCGACCGCGTACGACGTCGAATGACTCGAACGTCGCCTCGCCATTTTCGACCAACGCTTTTGCGTCCAATTGTAGGCCGAGCGCGGGATGCCCGACCGCATCAACAATCCGAACTGAGTCGTGAATAGAATTAACAAAATCAGAATCATTTATCCCCAGGGGCTCCATACACAGAACCGTGCCATGGGATTCAACCCGATTACAGTAATCACCCAGAAAATCGATGGTTTCATGAAACGCGGTTTCTAAGGGGGTGTCGCCGCGTTTGCGTCCGCCGCCTAAAACCAATGTGCGACCACCAAGATCACGGCAAACGGCCGACAGATGGACCAAAAAATCAATGGCGCGGGCGCGTTTCTCAAGGCCTTCGAACAACGCAAGACTTGGTTGATCGTAGAATAGCGAATGCAGGCCGATGACGTTTAATCCGGCGTCCTCAATTGCTTTGCGATATGCGCGAACATCGCTGCCGGAAAGCCCATGCCAGGTATCTCTCCAGACACGCGATGGTGCAACTTCAACCCCTTCAAGACCGAGATTGCGAACGGCACCTAGCAATGACGTGTGATCGTAGGCGGGGAGCCCGATATTGGATACAGCAAAGCGCACCGTGTGCGTTCCTCGTATTCGCGCCTATGACGTTTTAGTGTTGCCTTCGATGACGTCTGGCATGATTAGACTGCCGGCGGCCACATCTTGATTGAGCGTTTTGCCGACCAGCGACGGCAAATCATCTGCCGCCAAACCCCATGCCGGACGGAGCCACGTTAGCCATTCCCGTTTGATCGGGGTGTTTGCGGGGATATCAACCAAAGCCCCCGGCGAGCGTCGCATATCGATGAGGCGGCTTTCTGCAGCATTGTGGTCGGCACCGCGTGCGTAATGCCCCAAATAGACTTCGGCCGTACGAACCTTTTCGACCAATTTCGTCATATTTTTGGGGTCTGCCGAAACGGCGTGATCATGCCATTCCTGATTCTCGGTGCGATAGGTAAAATGTTTTTCGACGGCCACAGCGCCCATGGCAACGGCCAATTCGCAGGCTTTTGTGCCGATGGTGTGATCGGACAGGCCAACAGGAAATCCGAAGGTATCCTTGAGCCACATCATATTGCGAAGGTTCAGATCTTTGGCATCGGTTGGATATGCACCGACACAATGCATAAACATCACCGAGCCATCATCGCGGGCCGACGGGCGTACCTCGAGCACGGCATCGACCATGCGGGCAATATCATCTGCGCCGCCATAGCCGGTTGAGATAATCGTCGGCTTCCCTTTGCTGAGCACGTACTTGATATACGTCGTATTGTTTAGGTCGCCGGATGCAATCTTATAAAGCGGTGCGATCTCGTCTAGGAAATCAGCGTCGTCAGGATGCAGCGGTGTTGAAAAAAAAGTCAGTCCGACCGATTTCGCGACTTCTGCTAAACGTCGGAAAGTGTCTCGACTAAGTTCAAAGTGCGAGATCCGTTCGCGTCGTTCCGGCTGATTGGTGGATATGTAATTTTGAATTTGGAAGGTTGCAAACTTCACGGCATCGACACTGGTGTCGGCGGCCAAGCGGATCATGTCCGCGGCGCATTCTTCATCCCCTTCGTGGTTCACACCGATTTCGGCAATGATCCAGGTACGTTCAAGTTCTTTAAAGTTCATGCTAAGCCTTTTAATGTTGAATCTTGGTTGGTTGCATCTGCGGCGTGAATTTCGGCAATTTGCCAGTCCGTTTGCGATCGAATACGGAATGAGGATCGTTGATCGACGACGACGTGGGCTATACGACCGCTGGTGATGGATTTTGTTTCCTTAAAGCGTTCGAGCGAGGTGAGCCACAAACCGCCGACCTCACGATAAAGTTCCTCACGTTCCAGGCGCAAGCTTTTGGCCGGCTGTAGGGGAATAAGCCCGGCACCATTATGACGATACATAAAGTCGGTTTCGGGCCGAACGCCAATTACCGAGTCCGCATCAAACAATTCCATAACATCAATAGCGGCGTCGATAATGCGTGGGCCACGGAACGGGGATTCGATGGACAATCGCATTATCGCATCCTGAGCGTTGGTAGATGTGCCAAGTTGGCCGAGAGCGTCGAAGATTGTGTCTTCGATATAGGTGTTCAACATCGCTAGTTTAGGGTCGCGCAAAATACATTGCACTTGCTCGCCGTAATCCTTTTTGACGCTCTCAATGACGGCATGGTCCGGTGTGGTGAGAACAACATGCTTGATGCGGCTGGCATTCAGGGCCGAATGGATGGTCCAATTGACAAGCGGTTGCCCGGCAAGTTTTTTCAGCGCGGGCGATAACGGATCAAATTCAGGGCCACGTAATGCAATGATCGCCGTGGTATTGCATTGCTGGTTTTTGCGCTTGGCGTGCCGCTGCAGAATTTCTCCACGCGTGGCCAAAATACGTTCTTCATTCTTGGTCAAGCTGCTGCCATGTTGGCGATAAAAGAAAAGTGGCAAGTTGACGTTTCGAACCTTGAACTGTTCGATGAAACGGATCCAGAGATCGTAGCCGTCTTGGCAACGGATCGTTTCGTCATAGCCACCCAGTTCCAGAAGGCAGTCATGGCGAATCATCGTGCATGCGCCGTGTGCGGGCTGATCTTGCAAGGTAACGTCGTCGAAATCATGGCGTTGAACTTGTTCAATCACGTTCCCTTTTGCGTCAACGTGATAGTAGTCAGGAAATACCATGCCGACGTCTGGGTTCCGTTCTAGCACGTTGCTCAAGATCTCCAGCATATGCTCATCCAACCAATCGTCTGCGTCTAAGCGCACGATGTATTTTCCGCGTGCTGCGCGAATCGCAATGTTGTTGGTGACGGTGAGGCCTTTGTTTTGCTGAAAAATCGGTGTGATCTGGGGGTGATCGGCATATCTCTCGATGATTTCGCGTGAGTGGTCCGACGAGCCGTCATCGATGATGATCAACTCATAGTCCGTCATCGTTTGCGCCAAGACGCTCTCCACCGAACGCTTGATGAAGTCACCGTAATTGTGATTGGTGATATAAACTGTGACGAGAGGTGCGTGATCAAGCGTCATGGTGCAATAGATTTTCTAAATATTTACGCCAATCAATCCCGGTATCGATATCTATTGTCGCGCCGCGCTTGCTTGATGCGCTGTTGATGCCCAGCACGTCTGGGTGCGCCTCAAAGAATGCGACGATATCATCCATTCTGTAGGTCAGTGCTTTCCCGGCTGCGGCCATTTCGTTTAACAACTGAGACACCACGTCGAAATCCTCAGGTGTGTCGATTGTCAGTCGCCAGTTCTGGGCGTGTTTGGAATCAATGGGCACGTCGGTTTGTCGAAACTGATCGCCATGATGGGTTACGTACCACGTTAGGTATTCTGTGCCGTCTGGATCGTTGGAAAACGCCGCAATATCACGCAGCACCACATAGTCAAAAACCTCAACCTCGGTGCCGCTTGGCAAATCTTTCAGGCTCGAATACTCGGCGTTGCTGGCCAAGTGGTGCCGGACCGCGCGGTCAAGGTAGTCCGGGTCGACCAAGATATCATCACCGGTTACTCGCACCACGACATCGACGCCCATATCCGCCATACCGCCGAGCATGCGCGAGAGCACATTCGTCACCGAACCGCGATAGCAAGGCCAACCGCTTTCTTCGGCGATTGCGGCCAGTGGATCATCCTCGTCCAGGGTCGTCGTACAAAATAGGACGTTGTCGAGGGTTTCGGACTGTTTCAGCCGTTCGAGGAGGTGACGGATCGTCGACATACCGGCAATTTCAGCCTGTGCTTTGCCGGGCATGCGCTTTGATGATGAGCGCGCAACGACAGTCGACCATACGTTTGTCTTCACATCTGCACGGGTCATTGGATATTCTTCGCCGACATCATGGATCAGCGCGCGGCCCACTAATTTTTCGCGCTCGACACTGTATTGTGGGCCGTCATCGGCAACACGCTTCAGTATAAGGTCGGATTCCGTTAACACGTGGCCGGCGGGTAAGGCATCTGTCGTCACCCAGAACTTTTTCATGGTTCGACGATATTTGCGCTCAGATGCGGTAAAGGCTTCGGGCTGTTGACCCAACGCGCTCTCGCCGGCGCGCACGGTTTCGATAAATTTCGCGAGCTCGTCAGGCTCAACGGAAGAATACCAGTCGATGCCTTGTGCGGCACGATCGAAGGTTATGTGTTTTTCGATCACCCGTGCGCCTGCGCCCAAAGCCATCAATGGTAGATAAAGCGAGAACGGGTCATCGGCCGCGACATGATCCTGATAGCCGACATCACACAGACCGCCGAACAACTTTTGCAGCCAACCGATACGGACCAAGCAGGAATCCTCGACCGCTGTCGGAAAGCTTTGGTAGCCGTGCATCAGCGTCAGGCGCTGACCCTCGGGGTTCGATGCGTGTGCAATGGCTGTTGCGAGTTCCCTGGCTGTGCTGCCGCCGGCCGACAGGTATACCGGTTTGCCCAGATCGCGGACACTGTTCAACAACGTGCTGTTGCTCAGGTCGGACGTATGAATTTTGAAACCGTCTGCGCCCGCCTTCGCCGCCACATCAAGGGCGCGAAGTCCGAAAACGTCGCAATATACGCGCCCGCCTTTTGACTGAACGTCGCCGATCAGATCAGGCCATGCCTCTGCGGGAAATGCCTGATCGCGAAAGTGTTCAAACCGTGGATGTGCGCGCACCAACAGTTCGTCGCCGAAATAAACCTGAAACTTAACGGCGTCTGCACCGGCATCAACAGCGGCCGCAGCAAGTTTGGCGGCTGTCGCGACATCGCCTTGATGGGCGTTTGCGACTTCGGCAATGATTTCAAGTGGACGCATTATTACCCCGGCACCTTTTCCCATTTGTAGGTATCTTTGAACGGGCACTGCGTACAGATTTTCATGTCGTTAACGTGGCCGTCGACATGCATTTTGCGCGCGGCATCAATTGTGTCGCCATACCAGATATCAGCAAGCGTGCTGACTTCACGCGGTGGATCTGAATATCGCTTCGGCATGCTGACATTCTTCATCAGCTCAAACCCGTTGGCGCCGCGCTCAGCTTTTTCTTGGATCGACTTAAACTCTTTGTCGCCCAGATCAATTGCGGTTTGATCGACATAGCCGACCGGGTGCTCGTTGCCCCAGTCATAACAGCACATGCTGGTGCGCCCATCATAAGCGACCATGAGGCGCTGATACGGCTGCTCGCAGGCGAGGCGGCCCGCAGCGATCATCAAATCGTCGTCGGCATCGCGCCAATATTGGGCGTTTTCGTCTTCTTCGATGCCGCGTTCGGCGAACGCAGCCGAGAGTTTATCGCGGGTGTCGTCGTCGAGGTCCTTTAGATTGCCGCCCCGCTCCGTATAGGCCTTCACCGAAACGTCGTCGACGCAGTCACTAAACAATTCGAAGAACTCGTCTTGTTCGTGAAACGTCTCTTCGGTCAGGATCATTTGAATTTTCGTAAATGGGAACGGCGAGCCCATTTCACGTCGAATTTCCGAGAACCGGCGGATATTGGCGTAGACCGCTTGGAAGGTATTTTCATTAAATCGGCCTGGCCGCATTTTATTGTAGCTGGTTTCGCTGCCGCCATCGAAGGAATAGATCACATGGTCCAATCCAGCTTCGATAATTGCGCGGGCCATTTTTTCGTCCAAATGCGTCGCGTTCGAATTTAACAGGGTATCGATGATGCCGCTGTCTTTCGCATGGGCGATGATTTCCGATAGTTTCGGATTCATCAAAGGCTCGCCGCGCCAGTTAAACTTCATCGACGGCACATTGAGGTCTGCCGCCTGGTCGATGAGGCGAAAAGCGAGGTCTTTACTCATGACTTTGTCGGGAGTCGCGACCCATTGGCGATAACAGAACGGGCACGCCAAATCACATATGGCTGCCGTTTCTAAATCAATGCACAGGGGCCCGTGGCCATGCTCACGAAACGCGTCGCCGGTTAGTTTGTTCTTGATCGCCTTAGCCGGTAGTGCTCGCCAGCCGGCACGATATGCGCGAAAGCGCTCTTGAAAATCCGCTAAAAGCGCGCCGTCCGGGTCGCCACCGGCGGCATCACGTGCGTGCACATAGGCCCGGTTGGATGACATGTTATCAAGCATGTGCTGGACGCGGTCAGCGTGACTGCGATGATGTCCTTGGATAGCGTATAAGCGCTCGGCACTTGTCATAGATTTATGGCCCAGTTCAGTGATCTGCTAATTTCTCAGGGTTGTTAGCTGGTTGTGTAACAAAAAATCGGCGAACAAAAAATCGATTTCATCATCAATGTTTACAGCTTCGATTTGATCAACGACAACCCCACCACACTTTTTGCCTAAGCAAAAATCGATGCCGTCCCACTCATCCAGTAATTCTCGGCGTCGGACAAAAAGGCCACCACCTCGATAAAAAACGTCCTTTAAGTCTTGGCGATTGATCCCTGCGTGGACCGCCGGATCATCCAGAAATGGCGTGACTTCGTTATTGTCCTTGAAAACGACACTTTTGAAAGGGTGATAATGACCTGCGGATTGCACGCCAATCGCTGAATCGTGGCCGCCTTTTACAAGATCAATCGCTGCATCGACCGATTTAGGTGACAAGAACGGGCTTGTTGGAAAAATGTGCACAACAATATTAGCCCGATACCCCAACCCATCCATCGCTAACAATGCATGCTTCGACACGTCGATAGCGGTCGCTTGATCGGATGCTAAATGGTGCGGACGCATAAACGGCACGTCAATGCCATGTTCGCGCGCCAATTCCGCAAGATGGTCATCTTCTGTGGAAAAAACCAGCCGGTCGATGTTCTTCGCTGCAAGGCCTGTCCTAATCGCATGCGCAATCAACGGCACGTCGCCCAGCAAGCGTGAATTTTTTTTTGGTACGCCCTTTGACCCGGCCCGCGCACCAATGACTCCTAATACCTTCATCACGGTAATGTCCTTAAGAAAGAATATGAATTGAAGATGGGCGCGAACAAACGACTAACAACGCAAAAAAGCACGTAGGGTTTTTCAAGCCCCAGGGTCTTTGCGATGAAGAATAGCTCATTATATAGATATCACGACAAGAGGTCATGCAGTGGGTTGCGTTTGATCCGCGTCAAACAAAAGGTGCGCTAAGCGCGCCAATGACTCATCGTCACCATACGGGTCAAAATTTTCTTTGTACCATGTCAGCGGCAACTCCGTATTCGGTCCGCCATCCAGCCATCGACCAAGGCCGGCTTCAAAGTCTTCTATATTTTCAAACGCCCAACCGTCGGCCTTCGCATGAGTATTGAAAGGTGTATCTTGAAGGATTGGATAACAGTTCAATACGATTTTCGATTTCGCCACGCCTTCGAGCCGAATCGAACTCATGCCGACGCCGAGCGTCATTTTCTCAAGCAACCAACCTGCCGGGCAGACCTCTTTATTGGATGCTGAATATTCAACCAATGCCGCACGGGTTTGGTCGCGTTTGGCGAGCTTGGCTGCATAAGTGTCCAACAGTTTTTTTATCTGAGGAAAATCGTGGCCAGCTTTTGGCTTGATAACCAGTAACCATTGATCGCGTTTAGCAAGTTGACGAAGAATAGCCTCTGTGGTCGCCGCAATGAGCGGTCTGCGTCCGGCAATGGCGCTTGGAGGAAAATATGCCAGAAGCTTGCCGCCGGCCGCAAAATGCGTGGATACCAAATCGCGATATGTATCGGCGACCTGACCATCATTGGCGATCCGATGATCGTTGTGCGTCATCCCCACGGAGACGGCTTTACACGATGGCGCCCAACTTGCTCCCAAATGACGATGCAGATAGGGCCCACCATCACAAAAAACATGATATCCAAGATAGCTCAGCGCGCATCCACTGACGTCTATCGATACGTGTGGCCAACGGAGGAGTTTGGAGCCATATGCTTCGAGTGTCGCCGCTTTGACGGCATGTCGCTGGGTATACTCTTCATTGTCGAAATAGAATTCGAACCGATAGTTATGACTCAAGCGCCGCATTGGCAGGCTCTGTCGTGCGATGACGATAGCTTCATAGGCGGACTGTAATGTCCAAGGATCACGATAGCCGCTGCATATGGATACAATGAGATGCCAAGAAAGACGGAGCCCGCTCAGCACGGCCTCTTGTGCCCACCGTTTAAAGTGAACGTGCATGGTATCAATGCGGGCTGACGGGTGGGGTGTGGTGCCCTGATCAATGCGCCGTTCATAAACGATCAAAAGCGCATTTTCGGGCGCTAAAGATTCATCGCGTGCGGCTTGCAATAAGGGTGTCCAGTCACCGTTACGAATGCGGCTCGGTGCCCCAACACGATATTCCTGAATGGGGCGTTCACGTTGACCGTATGCCAGCAGGGTCCAAAGTGCGGTCGCATTGTATGCCAATGTATGAGCGATAAAATTCAGGACAAGCCTGGGTCGGTTTGATGTCTTTAGATTTGGTATATGCGCGTCTTTTGGTGCGTTCTTGGCTAAGACTTGTGCTGCCACCGCATCGAACGGGTGCGGTCTGACACACAAATTCAGTTCATCTTCGAAGCCATAGCGTGTTGGTGGATCAACGCGCAGCGCAATCAACCGCATCCGTTCTTCGAGGACAATATGCAGCGCTTTTTTAAGCGTTAGCTGCGCCCGTGTGGGCTCTGTGCCGTTAAAAAATACGGCTAAGCAATCGGCAATGCCGGCGACGGATTGATTGCTCTGAAAGGCGCCATCGATTTCACCGATGCCAATTTTACCAGCCAACAAATCCAATTTTGATTCTGAAATGCCAGCAGGCAATTGCAAGGGATCATGGATGGCGACGAGCCGCCGACAACAGGCTTTAATGGCGTTTAGCATGCCGAAAAAATAGCCATTTGAAAGACGGCCGGTACAGGCCGAAAACTTTGCCGATGCTTCGTTATCTTGTTTCTGCGTACTTTAGTTGGCACGCTCGGCGCCCTCGAAAATCGCGTCGCCTGCGAGCGCATAACCAAGAGAGCTATAATGACATGCCGGGCATTGCCATAGTGTTTCGGGTGATTCGTGAAGAGAGAAAACCGGCGAAATATCAATAACATTGAGACCGATAGACGTTGCAATGTCTAAGACGGCTTTCTTCCGCTCAAGGCTTGCCGGATCTTTTAGGATAATTTCACGATAAGATGGCAAATAGACAAAACTCATTTTACCGCCAAATCCACTGACGATATTTTTTCCCCGACGTAAAACCTGTTCAAGCATGTCGTAGGTGTTTTTGGAAATGGTTTCGTCGACAATCGAATTTCTAAAATTCAATCCCAATTTAAACCGCAAATTACGTAACAAAATCAAATTTATTATGTTTTTGCGGAGCGCGCCATCCGTATCGGCGTTACTTTTTTTCAAGGCCGATTGGAATTCGTTTTCATGAACATCGAGAAGTGCGGCATCAATTTCGGTTTGCCGCGATATAAGGTTTTGGCTTTGATCGCTGGTTAAATAATCGCGAAGTAAAGGTACCTTAAGATTATTTTGCAGGCCGATTAAGTCGTTCTCGTAATACACCCAAACAACATTTTCCGGGCGCAGTGGCTTTGCGTATTCGATTAATCCTGCGAGTTCGAGTAACGGGTCATTGCCCGGCATTCCAATATTTATGGTGTTAGGGTAAGTGCTTACGATTTTTGATGTCAGGCTAAGGTGCTGTGGAACGCATTCCCCCTGCGTGAATGAGTCTCCGATAAACATGAACTTTAAATAGTCTGTTTTCTTCCACACGCCGGGTGGATTACGGAAACCATGCTCATCAAACGTCTCTTTGATCCAACCAAAATCCTCTGTTCCGTATTCGCGGCAAAGTACGGTTGGGCGGTTTGATATAGAGCCCAGCGGTAAGATGATTTGTCCGTTTACATGGGACTTTATCTGCGGGGCATCATTTGTTGAAAACGCGATGAGATCTATAGGGTACACGGAACCAACAATGTCATCGCCTTCACTGCTGCGGAGTTCCGCAACGATTTCAGCTTTCGACCGATGGTCTTCCACTAGCCTTACATAAATATCTGCCGCATATACACTAACGATGACGCTGACCAGTGTGATGCAGGACATGATCTGTACGTCGGCATTTCGAAATAAGCTATACGCCGCCAACAAAAATATGCCGCCCAACGCCAATACGACCGACAAGTAAAGCGTGGTGGCTGAACCATCCGGGAAGTTTAAAAGAATAAAAATAATGGTCGCAAGCGCAGCGAGCGCAACACCCGCAAGGAACCCCATGCGAATCAATTTGGATAGCGGCATCATTTACCGTGCTCCGTGCTATGATCATCTAGAAGCTGGTTAAAGGACGGCACGCTCATCAAATAGTCGCGGTCCATGGGAATGCCCTCCACGCGTCGCGTCGCGTCTATGGCTTCAGCATTCTCCCCTGGCAAACGAATGTCGTCTTGGCCTTGGCGAATGTCTTCGCGATACGAGGCCATGCGGGCATCTATATCATCAAGGCCGAACATCTTCGGATTAAGGGCTAACACAAAATGGCTCGGGCCAAGAAATTCTCCGCCGTTCATGACTTCTGTCCGCGCCCCAAAGTTGCCGCCGGATAAAACACCCGAGAGCACCTCGATCATCATTGCCACGGATGCCCCTTTGAAGCCGCCGAACGGCAATGACACATATTCTAATGCGCCGGCAATTTCATAAATATGATCTGTCTTTGATGGTGCTTGGGGTTTGATGAACGCATCTTCCGGCACCGCTTTGCCGGCGGCGCGGAGTTTATTGAGTTGTCCAAACGACATCACCCCCGATGAAAAATCAAATAGCACATCTGGCGCCCCTTCAACCGGGCAACCGAAACCAAAAGGATTGTTGCCAAGGTTGGCAAACTGCGCACCAAACGCCGCCATACTTGGTGTTGAGTTGGACCCGACGATCGCAACAAAGCCGTGCTTCATGACTTCAAGTAAATACGGTGAACAGGCGCCAAAGTGCGTTGAGTTCCGAATGCTCACCATACCGATGCCCGTGTTTTCGGCCATCGTTACGGCATGTCTTGCGGCGGCCATTGCGGCGTGCTGCCCGACACCCAGATGCGAATCAAAGACCGCAACGGCGGGGCTGGTGCAGCCTTCTACGGACGCTGTGGGTTGTGAAATCTGGCAACGTCCAGCCTCGACACGTTTAAGTATCCGCGCCAACAGTGCGACGCCGTGACTGTCGATGCCGCGCAAGGACGTTGTGACCAGTGCGTGCGCGATATCGTCAGCAATGACGGTCTCTGCGCCGGCGTTTATCAACGCATCCCGGCATGCCGCCTTCAAAGTGTCAGCGGGTATGTTGATGGTGGAACTGCTCATACGGGAATACGATACTTTTCGATGGCAGCGATATTCGGTGTGACGCCGATGCCGGGTGTGTCCGGTATTTTGATGCGTCCGTTCTCTAATTTGAAACCGCCGTCTGTATCGATCGCCCAAAGAAACGGATTGTCGTTGGAGTCGACCTCAAGCCAACCGCCTGTTGGCGCATGCGCCGCTAGGTGCGCATTTGCGGCAAGGCAGACGATCGATGCGAAATTATGGGGTACGAACTCAACCTCGTGCGCGGCGCACGTTGCTGCGACGTCAATGCATTCGGTAATGCCGCCTGACCAAATCGAGTCCGGCTGTGCGATATCTACGGTGTTACCCTCAATTAACTCGGCCCATGCACTTGCTGTTTGTTCAAGCTCATAGCCGGCGACGGGTACATCCAAGACGGCCTTCACGCTTTGCAATTCGGAAACCCGCGTAATTGCTACAGGCTCTTCCATCCAGCGAATGTTATTTTTCACTAAAGTCGGATTGAGGTTACGAAGATACGCAATATTCAAAATGCCGTTCGCATCGACCATCAGATCCCGATCAGGACCTAAAATGTCGCGGGCAATCTGAATGCGTTGGATATCATCCTCGACACGTTGGCCGATTTTAATTTTCAACGCCTGAGCGCCGCGTGCGACGGCCGTTTCAACGGAAGTCTTTAAAAAGCCATGCGGGTCATCGTCGACGAAATAGCCGCCATTAAAATAGAATTCGATGTCGGGCCGTGCGGCACCCAACATGCTCACGAGTGACTGCCCTTCAAGCTTGCCTTTGATATCCCAGAGCGCAATGTCAATCCCACTGAGTGCGTTAAGAACCAACCCGCGCCTTCCGAAATGAAGGCTCGATCCGAAACATGCATGATAAAAGTCAGCCGGAGATGGGAGTGGTTTTCCGACTAATCGCTCAGCGAAAAATCGCACAACAGGCGCTACCAACGGTCCGCAACCTGCAAACGTCGCGGCCTCACCCCAGCCGGTTAGTCCCTCATCCGTTGTAATCTCGACCAAAAGGCACGAGCGCTTCGCAATCGTATTACGCGCGTCGGCAATTTGTGATGGGAGCACATATTCAAAAAGATGCGGGGTAACGGATGTGATGATCACGGCATGATCCAATTTTTTAAAGCGTAAGGTTTAATCATGGTCCGATGCACTTACGAATGGGGGTGCGGGTGCGGGACACGATAAGAGTCTCATATTACGGCGTTTCTTGGGCGAACTCTCGAAAAGCCACATTGCGTGACAGCAGTTCGTCGAAGCTGCCGACGTCCAAAATATTGCCTTCACTCATGAAAAAAACCTTGTCACAGTGGCGCACTGTATTCAATCGATGCGCAATAATAATCAGCGTGGTTTTTCCATGTAATGATTTGATCGCTTCGGAAATAGCATCTTCCGTTTTGCCATCAAGCGAAGATGTTGCTTCGTCTAGGATCAAAATGTCCGGCTCGTTATAAAGCGCACGGGCTATGCCGATGCGTTGGCGTTGGCCACCTGATAGTTTCGCACCCGCTTCACCGACGATGGTGTCTAGGCCAAATTCGAGTTCGGATACGACTTTTTCTAATTGCGCTGTCTGCAAAGCTTTTTGAATGCGCGCCCCATCGATTTCCTCGTCGGGAATCAAAAATGCGATATTGTTGCGGAGCGTCTGATCGGAAACAAAAACATCTTGAGGCACGTAACCTATATGATCCTGCCATGTGCGAAGGTTTTCGGAAATATCCTGTCCATCCGATAGAATATTTCCTGTCGTCGGATGCATCACGCCAAGGATCAAGTTGGCGAGACTGGTCTTGCCGCTGCCGGAATGCCCGACAAATGCGACGGCCTCCCCCTTTTTAATTTCCAGGTTAACCGCGTCGACCGCAAACTGGGCTCGGCTCGGAAATTTGAAGCATACATTTTTGAGCGTTAAATCAGATTTAAAGGTAATCGGCGGACCCAAGGGTGTATTTCTTGATGGCATGTCCGCGTTGCGCATGTCGTGATACAGCCGGTCGATGACGACAAGACTTTGCAGAATATTCGTTGCAGATGAAACGATCCGATTCAGGGATGGCAGTATTCTTATAGAGGCAGCCGCGAACATACCTATAATCGGCAATGCCTCGACGAGCGGCAATTCTGCAATTAACACAACATAGAAAAGAATAGCGGTAATGGCGGCAATGATTTCTATTTCGCCGACGAAGCGGGGTAATTGATTGGCGACGGCCAAGCGTGTCCGTATGCCTGCGGACTCATAATTCTTTGCTCCGTATCGTCTGAGCGCAATTTTATCACGCCCGAGCACTTTGATTTCGATAAACGCATTCATGCTCTCTGTCACGATCTGGATAAGCTCAGCACTAAGTCCGTTGAGCTTTCTGCCCCAATTGGTGACACGCCCCCTGATAGAGATGTAGGTGATCCCGATCCCACTACCGACAATAAAAATAGCGAGTAATGTTGCCGTTGGCTCAATCGAAAACAGGATAAAACACGCGGCAAAAACCAAGAGACACTCAAGAATGAGTACAGAGAGCGCTAAGTATACGTTCACGAAAAGATGCAACGTTGATTCGTGCACGTTGCGAATTATTTCCGACGAATTTTGCAACAAGTGTTGAGCGTAATCGCGGGTCAAATAAATATTCAGCAACCGGATCGAAAACGCACACTGCTTGAAGTTAAAAAACCGATTTTGAATCCATGTTAAACATAATAAATAGCCGTTCTTGAACATGTAGAATAACAAAAACAATGCGACCAGAATCAGGAAATTATTTTGAGAGCTCGCAAATTGATCCGCTGAAATAATGTCACGTATGATCGGAATTTTTGAGATCGCGGTTGGGTCCACGGCAACTTGAGAAACCGGGATGATCAACGCAATCCCGATCATCTCGAGAAAACTCCCGATCAACATCAATAGAAGAAGCCCACCGATCTGCCATTTGGTTCGGGTGTCGAGAAAGTATGCGAGCTTTCGAAAGTATTCGAGATTCATGCTGTGCGGCTCTTTATATGCAATTCGGGTGAGCGCTTAATGGTTTCCACGCCGATCATTTTTTTCAATACGCAAAGATTTTGCGCGAAGTTCAGCTAGCTCAAAATCGATCGCCGTGTCGATATCGACAGAACGCTCCGGCGGCATGATGAAAGCAAAAGCCTGCTTGATGTCGAGCCATCCTATTTGCAAAAACCAATCGCGTTTGAAGGCATAGATGGCACCATTCAAGGCATAATAAGGCGCGAGGTCTTGGCGGCGTTTTGCGGTGACCGTCTCTAAAAGCGGCGACAGTCTTCCCGACGTGCTTTGACGAAAAATGTGCGCTGGCGGCGGATCAGCGTGGGTGACACTCACGACAAATTCGGCTTGCTTGGCTGCCATCAAATCGAGGCATCCAATTATATCTTCAGCCGTGCGTAAGGGGGATGTTGGCTGCAATAAAACGACAACATCATGATCGCTGTGTATCGCCTCTAAGGCATGTAAAACGACGTCGTTCGACGCAGCATCATCGCGCGCGAGCGCAGCGGGCCGCATAAACGGCACCTCACAGCCGGCAGCCTTTGCAACGTCGGCGATCTCGGCGCTGTCGGTTGATAGAACCAATCGATCAAAGCAACCCGATGCTTGCGCGGCATCAATTGTCCAATTGATCAAAGGTTTGCCGGCCAGTAATTTTATGTTTTTACCGGGCACACCTTTTGAGCCACCGCGCGCGGTGATGAGGCCTAAAACACGGCCATTTTTGTTGTCATCAGGAGGCAACGAGCGCTTCCGAACAAACAAATTCGTTAATCAAAGCGAGTCCCTCGACCGCGCTTTTTTCTGGATGAAACTGCACGCCGATCACGTTGTCACGTGATACGGCGGCACAAAGTTCCAGCCCATCGTATTGGGCGACGGCGAGAATATCGCCCTGGTCATCCGGCATGCCGACAAAGGAATGGACGAAATACATGTATGCGCCAGGGTCTGTGTCGCGCAGCACCGTCGACTGCCAACGATTTACGCTTGGCGGCGTAATCGGGCACCAGCCGATATTTGGAATGCGGCGATGCGTGCCGTCGTCGCGGCGCGAAGGAATGGCCGCGACTTTTCCCGGAATTAATCCAAGGCCTTCATGTGCGCCGAACTCTTCGCTGCTATCGAACAGCAATTGCATCCCTAAGCAGATACCTAAAAACGGTTTGCCGGTTTTGACGAAAGCGTGAATAGGCGCAATCAGGCCACGCTTATCAAGGGCCGCCCGCGCAGAACCGAACGCGCCTACGCCTGGCAAAATCAGTCTATCTGCGGTGGTGATTTTCTCCGGGTCACTGGTCAGCTCAAAGCTGCGCCCGGACATTTCGATGGCGCGACAAACGCTGAACAAATTGCCGCAATCATAATCAATAACAGTGACGTCGGTCATGCGGCCACCGGGCGTACGGCCATGCCGCGTTCGGCCGCGGTCTTTTTGATCTCGGCAATAGAGATTTTATCATAGTGAAGCAGATGTGCCGCAGCGACGGCGTCGGCGCCTGCCGACTGCACCACCGTGTCGAAATCTTCAACGCTGCCCATGCCGCCGCTGGCAATCACCGGGATGCCGACCACATCAACGACGGCGCGGACCAAAGCTTCATCAAAGCCCCGTTGCGTCCCTTCTTGGTCAACGGATGTCAGAAGGATTTCTCCAGCGCCAAATGCGGCGGCTTGCTGTACCCAATCGACCACATCCAAGCCGGTCTTTTCGCGGCCATTGTCGGTGTAGACTTCCCAACCGTCGCCGTCGCGACGTTTCATCGCTTCAACGGAAAGCACAACGCATTGGCTGCCGAAGCGTTCGGCAAGCTCTGTGATCAGTGCCGGCCGTTTGGTGGCAGCCGTGTTGATGGCGACTTTGTCTGCGCCGGCTCGCAACACTTTCACCGCATCATCAACGGCGCGAATGCCGCCGCCCACGGTGATCGGAATGAACACGTTTTCGGCCGTGCGGCTGACAATATCCAAAAGGTTGTTGCGGCCATAAAGTGAGGCGACGACATCCATATAAATCAATTCGTCGATGCTTTGCTCATAATAGCGCACGGCAAAGTCCGCAGGGGGACCAAGCTTGCGCAAACCCTCAAGGTGGACGCCCTTAATCAGATTCTCGCCTTTGACGTCCAGGCGCGCGATGAAACGAACGTTATTCATTGTGAATTATTGACTGTCCCAAGCCGTATGACGAAGTGACCAGGCACCATTTTCGAATTTCCATAAATGCGGCGAGCGGAATTTCTCTGTAAGCGTATCGAAGTACGTGCGATCGACAATCGGTTGATCAAACATTTTCGATGCCTTTGGAAATTCCTTCTCAGGGATAGACAGATATTCGAAAACTTCGTCGGCGAAACGCTCAGGAAACTCACCGTCATAGCGGCGTATCAATGCGATCGCTTCGTCGCGGTCGATTTCTTGATGGCGAATCTCTTGCGCGGAATCGTAAGTCGCCCGCCCGATGCCGAACTTGATGTAGGTGGTGTAGTAGTGAAAATCGTCAATTTTGTCGTCGATGGAATTGTACTTTGAATATGTACCTACGGTCCGCTCGGGTGACGCTTCAAATCCGCCATGCTCATGCGCATAATAGTATGCGCCTTGCGGATGCCATTTCAGGTAATAACCTAAATAATGAACTTCGACGCCTTTGCGCCGCAATGCATCGGGTGGCGGCGGCAAGTACGCTTCAATGTCATTGCCATTTAATCCGTAATCCTCTTTCAGCTCTTTGAGCGAGGTGCCAGCTAAATAGATAACCGAGTCGTCTTGTTTGGTGAAATATTCATAGCTTCGAATAGCCGAATCGTTGTCTGCAATTGGGTTGCCATACTCGGCTTCGTTTTCACCATAAAACACCAAAGGTATATCCAACTGGGCCGCAAATTTAGGCGCAATAGATTTTTGACCGATGATAAATGGCTGAAAGGGGTGGAAAAGCCGATCAACGGCCAGTCGGGTCAAAAGCCGGTGCACGCGTCCGTTCGGCGTAATTTTAAGGTTATCAAACCCGGCATGAATCCAACGGTCAAAGTTCCGCTGACCCCAATCGGTATATATGTGGGGCGCCCATGTAATGGTGAGGGGGTTCATCCCGTACTCGTATTTCAGCTTATGCGACTGAAAAAAGCTGTCTTTGCCACCCGACCCAGGTACCAAACAGTCATAGCCGCCATCGGTGCGGCGATACCGGTCGCATAATTCGCGCAATTCTCTTTCGCGCTGATCCCAATCAACCGTGTTATTTTTTTGCTCAACCGCGCGGCAGGCATCGCATACACCCTCGGCGTCGAAGGCGATGGTTTCTTTCAAGCTGTCCGAGGTGTGCTTATATTCCACCGTCGAATTCGGGCGCTGATTTGAAATAGCGCATCGCGTGCAAAATTTTACCTCTGCTGGAAGGCCAAATTTCGTCTCAAGTTGTTGGTTCATATTTCTCTCATTTCGATTTTTAAATCTGACAAACTGTCGGGTCTTAAGTTAGCTTTTTATATTTGAGAACCTGATCCATTCTCAATTTCTTTAAATACCGTCTCCCAAAGATGACCTTCTTTGGCATTTGGGTGCCTCATATATTGATTGATGTATTTTTCAATTTCCGCGACATCTACGTCCATTACATGCGTTAAATCGGGCCCACCTGGGACATCTACGAAAACGGGCTGTTTACCAAAGACGGCAGCAATACCCTCGTAATAGTGTTTTTCATATGCCTGACGGTGATAAAGTTGCTGCGAGGTCGCGACTATCACGGGCTTCTTTAAAAGTAGCGCATATGCAAACATCGTACTTGTGTGAACGATGACAAGTTGACTGTCTTCGATCAAACCCGTTGTTTCACCATATACGATTGCGCGACCGCCAAAGTAGTCAGGTTTATCTTTATATTCAGCGCGCGGGTGTGCCGCAATTATGACGTTGAGGCCTAAGTCGTGTTCTATTTTATCAAACAAACTACGTAGCTCGATGTAATATCTTTCAGCATCAATGCGCGGCGCGTTGATCGAGTCATAATCCTCATGGAATGGCATGTATTGATCAATAAATACAGCCGTTGGTGCGGTCGTGGTGTCCTTGGGCGGCTGCGACGCCTGTTTGTTATGCGCCGCATGATCTTTAAAAAAAAAGTCGTAGTCATAACTGTGTGAGTAGATCGGCACGGTATTTGGGCTTACCAAATTGTTTCTGGCTCGCTCACTCTCAAGGCTCATGTAGACGATGTATTTTGCACTTGGCAAACCGAGCCAACGCGGCGGGATCTTTGTCACCAATGTATTGATTGGATCGGCGGCGCGGATGCGGCCGATGAAGTCGATGATGCGTTGCTTTAACGACGTTTTCGCAACGTCGATATGCCAGCCCGGATATAACACCGGCGCCATCATAAGATAAGGCACGCCGACTTTTTTCAGCATACGCATGACGGCAATATTGTTGCGCGCCAGTCCATTCGATTGGATCAGACAAAACACAAGATCGACATCTAATATCGATGCGGCATCGCGACCTAAATCACTTATTCGATTGTAGAACCGCATTGAAAAATGCGGATTGTCTATGTCGAATGGTTTTTGCGCAGGCAAGTCGGGATGTAATGCGTTGCTCAGGTCCACAAGCGTGACAGTGTGGCTGATCTCCAAAGCGTAGCTGATGCCGAGTCGATGGTAATCGCGCTCCGTCATAGGGCGCTTAACTAAATAGGTCAGGCGCATTGGTCTAGTCGCCAAAAAGATCTTTATATTCGCGGCGTGCTCGATCCAAATCGTCGATGCGACCGATGTCGAGCCAGTATTCTCGCACCGGGTACACATTGGTTTTGAGGTCTGCGTCGATCAGCATTTTGAAGAGCGTCGGCATATCCAAAGAGGTGTTCTTATCTAAGAATTTAAGGGCCTTGGGTTGAAGCACATAAATACCTGCGTTCACAAAGAAGCGATGAACGGGCTTTTCAACGATATCGGCTATTTGTCCGTCTTCTGATAATTCGACGACGCCGAAAGGAACCTCAAGGTCGTATTCTCTAATTGCCAAAGACGCGTCTGCTTCGGTTTCAATATTGAAGTCCAGCAGCGCGTCAAAATTTACTTTCGTCAGCAGGTCACCATTCATGACGATCACGGGTTCTTCGGGTAATGGATCAATTAATCCAAGCGCACCCGCCGTGCCCAAGGTTTTGGTTTCTTCCAAATAGTGAATTTCGGCGTCGATCTTTTTACCGTCACCGAAGTGCGTTTTGATTTGTTCGCTGTGATAATTAACGGCGATGTAAAAACGGTGGAACCCTTGTCCGATAAAAGACTGGATAATTGTCTCCAGAATGGGACGCCCACCAACTTCGATAAGCGGCTTAGGCGTATCATTTGTGAGCGGTTGAAGTCGCTTTCCCAATCCGCCTGCCATCAAGACGACCCAGTTGGTCCGTCGTGGTTTGTCGCTGATCAGATCATCAATATTTGCGAGGCCGACAATCATATTACGTGCGTCGACCAGGGGCAGTTGGCGAATGTGTTCTTGCTTCATGCGCGTTAATAATACGTCAGGTGCTGTATCGGGCGCCGTCGTGCGTGGGTCTGCGTTCATGAAATTAATTAACGGGTCGGACATCTGCGCGCCTTTTAGCAGGGCGCGCCGAATATCGCCGTCCGTAACCGTGCCGAGCAGCTGACCGGATTCGTCCGTCACCATGCAAATTTGCAACGCGCTGGTATCTAGAATCGCAATCGCATCGTAAATCGACGACGCTGATGAAACGAGCGCTTGGCGCCAATTCGAAATGGAGTTTGGAATGATTAAGTTGTCCTTCATCAATCTTGCTGAACCTCAAGGTGCTCTATAGTGTCTGTTGTTTCACAATTTGTGAACGTGCTGGCTAGAGATAACCCTTATGACACTTGTTACAGGTTTTGAACCAATACTGGATTTTCCAGCTCTTCCACTTTGGGCGGGTACGCAGTCAACGGCTGGCATCCAAAAATTTTTACCGTTTTCGCTGGGCCAGGATCCAAATGGATTTATCCGCCAAACCTCGCCTTCTTCGGTTCGTGATGAGGTTGTGGCTGCTTATAGCGATGATAGCTATCAATTTATAACCCCACCCCCAGGCGAATCTGCGTGGGCTGATGAGCTTGGCGACTACTCAGCGGCTTTTGGGGCAACGGTTCTAGGCTCGTACCCACCTCAGCAGGTTTTGGAAATTGGCGCCGGCAGTACGGCCGTCGCTCGGAACTTGCTCGTTAGGTTTCCAATCGAACGCTATGTCATCGCTGATCCTGCGGTTGTTGTTGGACCGTCGCCTCTTCCGGATGGTCTTGAATTAATGCGCAAGTATTTCTCCGCCGCCGAAATGGACGATATGAAATTCGATGCGATCTTTTCGTTTAACTGTCTTGAACACATTCCCGACCCAGGGACCATTTTGCGCGATATTCGCGCCGTTGCTTCATCGAAGGACGCGCGCATTGGCCTGATTTTTCCAGAAACGCGTCGTCAACTCGCAGTTGGTGATTTCAATGTCTTGCTGCATGAACATCTGAATTATTTTACCACCGCGTCGATACGTCGGCTTTTTACGAACGCAGGTTTTTCGATCATTGATATGCAGATCGTTCGTGATGAAGTGCAAGTTATCTTGAAGCCAGCTGACCGTGATGATGCAGAAACGCCTGAAGATATGTCTGTCGACAAAGCTCTTTTGGCCAATCGTTTTGAGAAAAGTTTGGCAGGTGCCGAAAAGCTTTTTCATCAGGCTTTGTCTGAGCACGGATGTGTCGCAATTCACGGCGCGACAAATGGCCTTAACACGGTTCTCTCATTGCTCGGTTTTGCAGATGACCCTCGATTTATTATTTTTGACGGCGATGAGAGCAAAGTCGGTAGGTATCTTCCCGCGAACCCGTTACCGATCCGTCATTCGGGGGATTCAACGTACCAAGAAATGAAATCGGTCTTGGTCGCTGCGACCAGTTTTTTCGACCCTATCTATCAACACGTCACGGCGCGTGTGGGCATTCCGGGTGAGCGGGTGCTACCCTTATTTCCGCTTCATGATGCCGATATGGATGAGTTCGGTTTGTGATCTGTGCTCTGCGCCATTTCGGCCCAAACTTCGGCAAGTCCGGTCTGCAGGTCAATCGCCGGTGTATACTTGAGGACGTCTGCCGCATGACGGCCATCTAAATCAAAAGTGATGTTGGCGGATCGGTTTGCCGAAACCTCTTCTATCATCACCCGACCCGCGCCCGTAACGGCGATACACGCATCCACAACGTCGCTCAGGGAATGGGGCTTTTCGCCGACAATATTAAAGTTTCCCGTCACTCTTTTTTGAAGTGCACAAACAGTTGCTCGTGCCACATCTTTGGCGTGGACAAGCCCAAAACGGTCGTCGACCGGCGGCGTCAATGAGATTGTCTCATCATTCCCGGCTTCGATCAGAAAACGCCCGATCAGACTTTTGCGGGACATGCCCGATCCATATATCGATGTTGGACGCAAATGCACCAAGAAGGGAAGATCATCGCGGAAATAGTCTAACGCAACTTCGCCGCCCCATTTTGTGAACCCGTAAAAACCACCCGCCCCACGGCTGCTTTTAGGTGCATCTTCGCGAACCGGCATGGGTGCCGCTTTGTCGTATACGGTGGCCCCTGAAATGTTGATCAGGGGTAATTTTCGCTGCGCGGCCCAATTGCCTATCGCGGTGCATCCCCGCACATTTGCATCGAACAGGTTTTGCACATCGACGTTGTCGCCCGGTTTGGGTACGACGGCGCCCGCATGAACGATGGCGTCGACGTCAGGAAATAATTGGTTTAGTTCTTCAGGCTCTTGCCAGGTGGCAAGGTCCCAAGAAACAAATCTGTCGAAATTGTTTTGATGTTTGGGCGCGGTTCTCGCGCTCGCTGTGACCTGTACGTTTATATCCTGTAGCGCCGACATGATATGCCTGCCGACCATACCCGACGCCCCCGTCACCGCGACGCGCTTAAGCGCTAAAACCACGGGTGCACTTTTCCTTTTGGAAGATTTTCTTCAAGCGAGCTTGGGCTGACGTCATCGATAAAAACTTCCTCAATATAACGAAGTGCTACGCCATTGCGGATTGTTGGTGTTTTTAATTTTTCCCCGAGCAGGAAACTACGAACCGCCATTTCCGGCTCATTGAACCCAAAGTGTGCCCGCACCGCTGTGGTGCCTGAAAAGCGCGCATTTATTTCAAATGGAACGGGCCCGTCTTTGCCTATCATCATCTGTACATTTAACGAGCCTTCGAACGGAAGTGCGTCGGCGACCCCAAGCATCAGTTGATTGAGAGCAGGAAAAGGACGGACATCCAAATGCCATGACGTCCCGCCGCGAAGGGTGCGCCGCGCCGTAAATGGTCCTAAAAGCTGTCCACTCGCGTCCCGAAAGACACTGCATGTGTATTCATTTTCGAGCGAAGCCGATGGCGGTGAAATCATCTCTTGCAGCATTGGGCGCGGCACGTCGTCGAACAAGCTGCGGAGCTCTATTTCGCTATTGATCGTGTACACGTGCCGCGATGATGTTCCGCTTCGCGGCTTCAATATGAGCGGATACCCAATTGCCTGAGCAGCCTCAACCGCTTCATCAAGGCACGTCGGTATCGCAGAGTTTGGATAGGGCAAGCCGGCTTTTCGTAACGTTTCTACGGTTAGCCATTTGTCGTCGGCCAGATCGATCGTCGATTGCGGGGCGACAACTACGATCGCGCCGGTTTGCGCTTGGATCTCAGATTTGTGGATGCTGAAAAACAGCAGATCAAATTCGGAGCCGATTAAAATAATATCTATTTTTCGATTGCGGATTTCTTCCAATACGCGCGCCAAAGAACCCTGAGATTCAACGGGCGGCAACACAAACCCTTCATCGGCTCGAAATAGACCCGCATTCAGCGGCGCGATATCGCTCGACAACAAGGTGCCAGCAATGCCGGATAGCCGGATCGCTTTGATAATTCCTTGGCCCACGCCACTCCCGGCGCCGGTCACCAAAACACGAGGTTTGTTCAACGCATCAGCTTTTTTTGAGCCGGCGCTGGATCAAACCGACCTCGCCTGTCGAGTGCGCATCGGAGCCTAACACCACACGCGTCCCAGCCTCGCAGCACATCGTTACGTAGTGCCACAAATTCGGATGGTATACGCCGCTAAGTTCGAAAGCTTTACCGTGACGCCCGGCTTGCGCGATGACGTCGCGCACCATGTCGTCCGGCGGCACGACACGATAACGTTGCAGTGACATCCCGAACGGATGCCCCAGTATCATCGTCGATGGGTTTTCAAGTGCCGCCATCGATAGCTCGTATTCCCACTTGAGCGCCGTTTCCGGTTCAACGTCTTTGAAGTCGACCCGATTGCCACCCTTATCCGGAAAGCGATGAACGCTCGCGACGACAGCGTCACAGGCAGAGGCGATTTCATCGGCGAGATCAAGACTACCGTCAAAACTCTCGATCCGTGCTTCGACCCCGACCAGGGCACGACAGCGATCGCTCGGCATGGCGCGCACTTCTGCTGCGAAATCATGAAACCAATCGACGCTGCTTCGACGGACATGTTCACTGAAAACAATGACATCTAAATGCGCATCGACGGCGGCGGCATGCATCTCTGCGACGCTGTCTCGGCCATCCGTATACTTGGTATGCATGTGCGTGTCTTGCATCGGCAAGTTGGTCGATGACAAGGTTGTAGGATCGACAAATAAATCAGTATTCATGATGTGATAACTTTATTCTTTTCGAAATCCTGCTTGGCAGGCTGATCGATGAAATCCCAGTATTCCATCGGCGATGTGCCGGTGCCGGGCCTTTTAATACCCATATTCTTTTCCGAAAAAATTTCGCCTTTTTTGATTGCGCTCAAGGTGACAAGACTTTTTCTGGCTGCCGGTATGTTCTCGGTCTCAATCTTGGTATGCACTTTTTCGCCTTGCCCCATCGCCAACTCAACCGCGCGGATGGACGAAACCATTTCGTTGAGAGGACCTGGTTCGAGGGACGCTTGGTGATCAGGGCCTGGTAAATTGCAATCAAGTGTGAAGTGCTTCTCGATTACTTTTGATCCAAGTGCTGTCGCCGCGATGGCGGCCACGATGCCAAGGGTATGGTCGGAATAACCAACCGTTAACCCAAACCACGATTTTAGTGTTTCAATGGCACGGAGGTTCACCGCCTCGAACGGGGTTGGGTATGCGGTTGTGCAGTGTAAAAGGGCGACCTTATCGGAAAGTGCCGAATAGCCTTCGGCGGTGGAAAACATGCCTTCAAAACTTTTCCGGCCCACCGGGACGGTGTCGTTTAAGGCACCGAAGGCGAGCACATCGAGCGCTTGTCTGACGTCGTCTAGGTTGCACATACCGGTCGACATTATGACGGGCAGGCCGCTTCTGGCGGCGTCGAGCAACAAGGGGCCATTTGTGATTTCACCGGAGGGTATTTTAAGAAGTGGCACACTCAATTCTTGGGTCAAAAACTTTAAACTTGGCCGATCAAAAGGCGACGATAAAAAAGTGATGCCGCGTGATGCGCAATGATCAACGAGCTTGAAATGCGCATCGGCATTCAGATGAAATGATTTGATCATATTAAGCTGCGTGTCATCACCGGTGTTTTGCTTTTGATATGATGCTGTCTTTGTGTCCGGCAATGCGACTTCTTCGGGCACAAACGTCTGAAATTTGATTGCGTCTGCACCGGCGGTACTGGCAGCATCGACCATCTCGATGGCACGACCAATATCCCCATTATGGTTGACGCCAGCCTCGGCAATAATAAAAGTCTTCGTGCCTAAGAATGACTGCATTATGGGCAAACCTTAATCCCAGAAGGTAAATTAATGATGCGAAGATATAAGTCTTCCGTCACGGGAAGACGATCGCGTGGACTGTCGGCAAACGGCGACAATAAATGCAAAGGGCGCCACGACGGGCGGCAACCATAACCCGCATCGTTTAACGTTGACAAGATGACGTCCCGTACGGACGCATCGGCTGTTTCCAAGGTAATTGCGTTCAACCAGTAATTTGCCGTCGTGCCTTCGCGTTCGTGAATAAACGCGACGCCCGAGACACTGTCGAATACATTTTCATAGGCAACGGCGAGTGCCCGCTTGCGAGCCAGAAAATCATCGAATTGTTCAAGCTGCGCAACGCCGATCGCGGCGTTAATGGCGGGCATGCGATAGTTATACCCAACCGCATCATGAATAAATTCCCATTTGTGCGGCTGCTTTGCCGTGGTCGTCAAATGTCGAATATGTGCGGCAATTTCGGGATCGTCCGTCATCACGGCGCCACCGCCGCCGGTGGTGATAATTTTATTGCCGTTAAAGCTCAGCGCTGCGGTTTGGGAAAAGGTGCCGGTGTGTTGTCCTTGAATGGATGTGCCGAGAGATTCTGCAGCGTCTTCAATTAAAGTAATATCGAAGTCTTCGCATACCTTCATCAACGCCGCCATGTCAGCGGCCTGACCAAAGGTATGCACAACGATCAATGCCGTTATCTTTCGCCCCGTCTCGCGATTGATTGTCTCGCCGCCTTTGCGTTCGCAGATTTCCGACAAATAGGTCGATAGGCGCGCGGGACCGACGCAAAGGGTCTCGTCATCAATATCGACAAAATGTGGTTGCGCGCCGGCATGGGCAATTGCATTGGCGCTGGCGACAAATGTAAACGCCGGCACCAACACTTCATCTCCGTGCTTAATGTCGGCCATCATGAGACAAACATGAAGCGCGGCTGTGCCGCTGGTCACGGCAATGACATGTTGCGCGCCGGTAATTTCAGCCAATGTGTCTTCAAATTGCTTTACGTAGCTGCCCGCATACGAAATCCAGCCGCTTTCAATGCATGCATTGGCGTGGCGACGTTCTGCATCACCGAGCATCGGTTCATGCAGTGCGCCTGGTCCGCGCGTCGCACTTTGTACGGCGCTAAGTATTTCCTGATCTATGTTCGTGCTCGTCATCATGGTGCATGTGTCTCTGGTTCGGGCCAGTCGATAAAGTGCTTTTCAAGTAGCCGTTTATCTAACTTGGTGGTCTTCAATGTATCGATAATCCGCGTCACGGCATGGCCATCGCCGTATTCATTTATCAGATCGTGCAGGCTATCTCGAAATGCGGGGTCCAAGGCATGACGCCAGGCCGCAAGGATGTCTGCTTTGGCAGTACCGCAGTGAATGACATTCCGTCCTGCGCTTCGGCCTAATTGTCTTGGGCCGATGTTCACGACCGGCAACTTAAAGTTCGCCGCCTCAGTGATGCCCGACGATGAGTTCCCGACCATGCAATCGACGTTGGCGAGGGCGTGAAGATATCCATTTCGTCCAAGCGACTCGATATAAACGCACGCCGCATTTTTTTCGACGAGTGTATGCCATGCGTCGTGTATCAGGTCGTTGCCCGTATCTGAATTGGGCGCCGTAATAATCAGTTGCGTATCAACGTCTTCAATGGCTTGAAGCAATGCGTTCAGCGTCACTTCCGTTGCACTTTGGTCAAGGGTCTCAGGGTGCAACGTAATAATGGTGATGGGTTTTGACTCTTGAAGCTCATGCTTTTCTGCGAAGGCTTGGCGATCAAGCGGCACAAATGTGTTGAGTGCATCAAGCCCCGGCTGTCCCGACACCACAATCCGCCATGCTTCTTCACCCAATTGCCGTATGCGGCGCCCATAGTCTTGGGTCGATGGGAAATGCACGTGTGCGAACTTGGTCAATGAATGGCGGATTGCCTCATCAATCACCCCCTCGGTGCGTTCGCCCCCTGCAATATGGGCGATTGGAATGTTGAACGGCAACGCTGCAAGGGCGGCTGGAAAGGCATCGTAACGATCACCGAGGATGACCAAAATATCGATATCATGGGTTTCGAAAGCCTGTGCAAAGCCGCCAATCGCCGCCGACATGATGTAGGCGATGCCGCCCGCCTTGTCGTCATCCCGAAAACTCGGGACGTCCACAATCGCGTGCTCAAAACCCTGGGTGCAAATCTCATCACGGGTATGGCCATGCTTTTTCGAATGATGCATGCCGGTGACAAACAACGTCAGCGTCAGCGCCGGATCGGAATCGACGGCGCATATCAGACCCTGCATCAGACCGAAGTCCGAGCGCGCAGAGGTCACGATGCCGATGCGACGTGGTGCGGTCATTGAATGCGGGCACTCTTCATCAGGTCATATACTCACGACCAGGCCGCACCCCAGACGCGATGCGCGCACGCCACCAATCGATGGTCGCAGCCAGACCCTCTTCGAGCGATGTTTGTGGCTGCCATCCGCTGGCTGCGTTGAGGGCCGACGCATCTGCCATCAGCGCCATGACTTCGCTTTTTGCCGGCCGCTTGCGGGCGGATTCTTCGATGATTTTTTTATTGGCACTTGTGATAGAGGCGATCAGGTCAACGGTTTCGCCGATGGTCACCATGCGCCCGCTGCCGGCGTTGAAGGTTTTGCCTAAGTGCGCATCGTCCATGCTTGCGGTCGCGAGGAACGCAGCGACCGTGTCGCCGACGAAATTGAAATCACGTTCCGGCGTCCGGTCGCCGATCCGAATATCGGGACAGGCCGGGTCCAAGGCCTGGCGGACCACCGTCGGGATCACCGCACGCTCACTTTGCCGCGGTCCATAGGTGTTGAACGGACGTAGCGTAACGACCGGCACGTCGAACGAGCGGAAAAAGCTCTCGGCAATCATGTCGGCACCGATCTTAGATGCGGAATACGGTGACTGACCCTGCAACGGATGGGATTCTGGAATCGGCCTGATTTGGGCGGTGCCGTAGACTTCGCTGGTCGACGTGTGCACAACACGTCGGACACCTGCTGCCCGACACGCATTCAGCACGTTGACCGTCCCGGTGACGTTGGTCGCCACATAGCTTGCCGGCGCTTCGTATGAAAACGGGATCGCGATCAGCGCAGCCAAATGGAACACCGTATCTGCATCGGCGCATAAGGTCTGCATTTGCCAAGCGTCGCGAACATCACCGCGCACGATGGTCATGCTTGCACGCATCTCGCTGTCGATATCATCGAGCCAGCCGGCGCTGTCGAAGGAGTTATATTGCGCTAACGCTGTGACGGTGGCCCCAGCGCGCACCAGGGCTTCGCTCAAATGCGAGCCGATAAAGCCGTCGGCACCGGTGACGACAACACGTTTAGAAGTCCAGTCCATGAGGAATTGACGCTCTTTTTTGTTGTTCAAAGTGATGGGATTTAGGCAAGCTACCGCACTTCGGGTGAAATCGCCCAAAGTGCAGATCGTCAATAAAATCAGGCGCCGTTGCGATCAGATCGCGAACACGGCATCCCCTGAA
>TARA_R110000868_G_scaffold269680_2_pt1 | contig 46916 bp, 44 predicted proteins | sample TARA_R110000868 | Tara Oceans TARA_R110000868 (sample SAMEA4397489) | marine metagenome | biome: Polar Biome; feature: [SRF] surface water layer (ENVO:00010504); material: water (ENVO:00002006), including particulate matter (ENVO:01000060) such as... | depth 5 m | reverse complement strand
GCCAGCGTTGTTGAAGAATAGCCCGGCTCCGGTCGTCCAGGTCACTCAGTGCCGAGGCCAGACGCTCACTGGCATCCTGCTCAAAATTCTCGGTTTCTACCGTCAGTGCTGGGTCAGCACTTTTGTCTTCCAGATAATAAGCTGGAGCCTGATAGGCCGATTCGTCGTCGTCATCAACGCCAGCGTCAAACGCAGCATCATAAGCATTCAAACGACCTTCCATTTCGAAAACGGTACGGGTTTCAACACCCAGATCGGCTGCTATGGATTTGGCTTCATCCTGACTCAACCAGCCCAGACGCTTTTTCTGGCTACGCAGGTTAAAGAACAGTTTGCGCTGTGACTTGGTGGTTGCCACTTTAACAATGCGCCAGTTGCGCAAGATAAACTCGTGAATCTCGGCCTTGATCCAGTGCACAGCAAACGACACAAGTCGAACACCAACTTCCGGATTAAAACGCTTAACCGCTTTCATCAAGCCAACGTTACCTTCCTGGATCAGATCAGACTGGTTCAGTCCGTAACCGGAATAACTGCGGGCAATATGAACAACGAAGCGCAGATGAGCCATAACCAGACGGCGCGCAGCTTCCAGATCTTCCTGATAGTGCAGGCGATTGGCCAGTTCACGTTCTTCTTCAACACTCAGAATAGGAATCGCATTAACCGTTGAGATGTAAGCCTCGAGATTGGCTCCCGGAGACAGCGCATCGACGGCTTGCAAGCCTTTGTTCATTACATACTCCATAAGCGACAAGGTAGCGAATCAATTGACCACGCAAACTGCAGTGGGGTCGCTACAAAATCTGAATTTACAGGGCAGTGTAGCACCCAGTTTCTCCGACATCCAAGCCAGCACTGAGTTCCATTGCAGGAACAATCTCACCACAAACCCATACATCAGGGTTCTATCTCATGTAAATGGCGACTGACCGACCACCACGCGCCTAACCAGCCCAGTAACATGGCCCCGAGCAACAGTGTCAGAGCGGCACTGGCAGACAAGGGTTGTAACTCAAATCCGGAACCGTATAAGGATGACAGCTCCGCCACCGGATTTCTGAGCAGTAGCCAGCAACCAATCAACATCAACCAGGCCAGCAGCCCTCCAACCATGCCATACCACAAACCGGTATAAAGGAAGGGACGGCGCACATAGGCATCGGTTCCCCCCACCAGCTTGATCACTCGAATTTCATCTACTCGTGCAGCAATAGATAAACGGATGGTATTGCCCACCACCAGCAAAATAGCCAGCGCCAGCATAATACCCAACACCCAGATCAATCTTTGCCCTAACGCCAGAATGGAACGCAGTCGCTCCAACCAGGCCATATCCAGCTGTGCTCTTGCTACAATTTGGAACGATTCCAGCTGTTCCAGCAAGCGTTGCAACTGCTCGGCTGGCAACCCTAGTGGTGGCTCGACCAGAATGGTCGCTGGCAAGGGATTTTCTGAGAGCATATCCAGGGCATTCGACAGTCCGCTGGCTTCGCTGAATTGTGCCAGGGCCTGATCGGCACTGACATATTCAGTCTCAACAACAGACCCCAACTGCTGGATCCGTTGCTCCAATGCCAGCCCGTCTGCGGTGGTTGTGCCCGACTGTAAATACAAGGTGATGCGCCCAGACTGCTGAAAATTGCCGCTTAACTGTTCAACATTGGTTAACGACATCCACAACGCCCCAGGCAACGTCAAGGCGATGGCAACAACCAGCCAAGTGAGTAGACTGGAGGCAGGACGGGCCAGTAATGTCAGCAGCGTCTCCACTGCCACCAGCTGGTTATGGGCCAGCCAGGCAACAACACGATGTCCGATGCCGATTTTCTGTGCCGATGCCCCCGAGGAGGTACCGGCCGATCGGGCTGTTTGATTGCCAACTGCGGTTCGACGGGAAGAGGCTACCGCTCCGCGCTTTTTATCCGGCGTTGCCGACATGGAGATCACCTCCCATCTGACCGTGATCAAGAATCAGGCGGCGCTTGCCCATACGCTCGATCAGGGCGATATCGTGAGTCGCTATCAATACCGTCACGCCGACTTGCTGGAAGCGTACAAACAGATTCATGATTTCTGCTGATAACTCCGGGTCGAGGTTACCTGTCGGCTCATCGGCCAGTAATAACGATGGTTTATTGACAACCGCACGGGCGATACCGACGCGCTGCTGCTCACCACCAGATAATTCAATGGGATTACGCTGCTCCAAATGCAACAGTCCAACGGAATCCAGCGCGGCACGTACTCGCCTGGCGCAGTCGAGTGGTGAATAGCCCGCAATCTGCAAGGGTAATGCAACGTTGTCGTAAACCGGTCGATCAAACAGCAACTGATGGTTCTGGAAGACCACACCAACCTTGCGACGATGATAGGGTACCTGCCCCTGGCGCAATCGATTGAGATTCTGGCCATCAACAAACACCTGACCACGAGACGGACGTTCCATCAACATCATCAGCTTCAGTAAGGTGCTTTTACCGGCCCCGCTGTGGCCAGTAAGAAAAGCCAGCTCACCGCGTTCCAGTTCAAAACTGACACCACTGAGCGCTTCCTTTCCCCCGGCGTAGCGTTTGCTCACCTGATCAAAGCGAACCATGCTCATCGATCAGTCTCCGCTGCTGTCGCGCTGAAACAGGGCGTCGATAAACTGGCCCGCATGAAACGGACGCAGATCCTCAATGCCTTCACCGACACCAATAAAGCGCACCGGTATCCCAAACTGCTTCGCCAACGCGAAGATAACCCCGCCCTTGGCGGTACCGTCCAGTTTGGTCAGGGTCAGCCCCGTTACACCGACCGTCTGGAGGAATTGCCGGGTCTGGTTAATCGCATTCTGGCCGGTACCGGCATCCAGTACCAACATGACTTCATGAGGGGCTGCCGGATCCAGTTTTTTCATCACCCGAACGACCTTTTCCAGCTCCTGCATCAGGTTGTCCTTGTTGTGCAGTCGCCCCGCTGTATCCGCAATAAGTACATCTACCTTGCGGCTTTGAGCAGCTTGCAGGGCATCAAAAATCACCGAGGCAGAATCAGCCCCGGTATGTTGGGCAATCACCGGCACCTGGTTGCGTTCACCCCAGACCTGTAATTGTTCCACCGCAGCAGCCCGAAAGGTATCGCCGGCGGCCAGCATCACACTTTTGCCTTCACTCTGGAATTGACGGGCCAACTTGCCAATGGTGGTGGTTTTACCGACACCATTAATACCCACCATCAGAATCACAAAGGGAGCCTTACTGGTCGTCACGGTCAGCGGTGCTTCGACCGGTGACAGTGCGCCTTTCAATTCATCGATCAGGGCATCGTACAGGGCATCAGAGTCTTTCAGTTCCTTGCGGCTAACGCGCTCAGTCAGGCGGGCCATAATATCGGCCGTCGCTTCCACACCGACATCCGCCATGATCAACTGGGTTTCCAGCTCTTCCAGCAAATCATCGTCGATGGCCTTTTTACCCAACAGCAAGTTAGCCAGCCCATCGGTCAGGTTGCTGCGAGTGCGACTCAGGCCAGCCTTGATACGGGCAAAAAAGCCCTGTTTAGGTGCCACCTCTACTTCAACAACAGAACTGGGCTGACTGCCCGTATCGATCGGGTCGCTCTCCGGCTCATCAGCATCCGGTGCGAGGGCCGATTTCGTGCTGGCAGCAACCGGTTCAGGCATAACCTCTTCGGGGCTTTCGTCATGGCTTGCAAGCACTGATTCAGTGCTGCTGTCATTTTCGGTGGCATTGGCAGGCGACTCAACATCCATTGCCTTTCCAATCGTCGCTTTTGCATCGGCAGCAGCCGGTTCTGGCGCTGGGGCGCTGTCGACAACGTCGGCTTCACTATCTATCCCGGTCAATTCCGGATCAACAATAACGTCCGGGCTGGTTACCTGGTCGGCCTCTGCCGATGACTCGGTGATTTGCGGGTTTTTCTTTTTGCGCTTAAAAAAATCAAACATGGCGTTCACTGTCAGCGTGGCTGGGGGAGGAGCCGGAAACGGCTGAAATTGGCGGCTATGCTACCACTATTCCAGCGTTTTTGATGTGTCCTGTTGCAATATGGATGTCGACATTCAGGCTGTGCTTGATACCATCCGCCGATATCCGTAGTCATTGATGAGATTCCGCGTGAGCAAGTCACCCACCCAACAACTGAGAATTATTGGCGGCGAATGGCGTTCCCGTCGGCTGCGTTTTCCGGCAGTGGATGGCCTGCGCCCAACCATGGACAGAGTGCGTGAAACCATCTTTAACTGGTTGCAGTTTGACGTGGCAGGCGCACGCGTACTGGACGCTTTTGCCGGGAGTGGTGCGCTCGGTATCGAGGCGCTGTCCCGAGGTGCCAAAGATGTCGTTTTTCTGGAAAAGCACCCGAAGGCTGCTATTCAACTGAAAGATAACCTTGGGACGCTGAACGCAACCCATGCCCAGGTGTGGGCTGGTGATGCCTTACTCTGGTTGCAGCAGAATCCACAACCTTTTGATCTGGTTTTTTTGGATCCACCGTTCGGCAAAAACCTGCTGCAGCCCGCCATTGACGCTCTTACGCTCCTCCCTGGCGCCTTGATCTACACCGAATACGAGACGGTGCTAGCGCCAGCCTGGCCCGCCAACTGGCAAGAGCGTAAAAGCAAAACCACCAAAGAGTTCTGTTTCCGGCTGTTTGTGGTAACTGACTGACTGATTGTTTTAGATACGGATACAGTACGGCCACCCTGCACCTGCGTGGCCTTACAACACTTCACATTGTCCGCTCGAATCAGCCTTATGGTTGCACAATATCCAGCCGGTCAACGCTCTGGAAACCCCGCGGCAGCTTGTTGCCCCGCCGCCCGCGCTCACCCAGATAATGCTCCAGGTCGCTGAACTTCAATTTCAGATGGCGCTTGCCGGAATACACCAGCAGGGTGTCTGTCGTGTGGAATGCCCGCACCGACACCATCAGCTCTTCTGCCGCAGAGGCGCGAGCAGCACTGATATTAATCAGTCGATTGCCCTTGCCCTTGCCCAGCCGAGGTAAATCGGCTGCCGGGAAAACCAGTAATCGGCCTTCATTCGTCACCGTCGCGATCCACACATCACTACCCGCAGGCAGCAGACCTGGTGCCAGCACACGGGCATTCGGAGGCAATGTGATCAATGCCTTGCCAGCCTTGTTCTTGCTTTGCATATCGGCAAAGCGGGTAATAAATCCGTAGCCCGCATCACTGCATAACAGGTATTCGTCACTGTCCTGCCCCATGAGCATGTGCTCAAATACCGCACCCGCCGGAGGGTTCAAATGCCCAGTCAAGGGTTCTCCCTGGCCACGAGCACTCGGCAACGTATGGGCAATCAGGCTATAGCTGCGGCCAGTGTCGTCCAGTAACACAACGGGCTCATTACTCTTGCCCGGAATGGCTTGAAGAAACGCATCCCCTGACTTGTAACTCAGCTTTTCTGGATCCACATCATGGCCTTTCGCCGCCCGTATCCAGCCTTTTTGAGACAGTACCACCACGATGGGGTCAGAGCTCAGTAGCTCAGCTTCCGTCAGCGCTCTGGCTTCCGAGCGCAGCACCAGCGGGGAGCGACGATCATCGCCGTATTTCTCGGCATCGGCACTGATCTCTTTTTTAATCAGGGTTTTTAACCGCCGCTCGGAGCCAAGCGTCTTCTCCAACTGCTGGCGTTCCTTTTCCAGTTCATCCTGCTCACCACGAATGTTCATCTCTTCGAGCTTGGCCAGGTGTCGCAGTTTTAATTCCAGAATCGCTTCGGCCTGTATGTCCGAAATGCCAAAACGTTGCATCAGCGCCGGCTTGGGCTGCTCTTCTTGACGAATAATCTCGATCACTTCATCGATATTAAGGAAGGCAACCAGCAAACCTTCGAGGATATGCAGCCGGGCAAGTACCTTGTCGAGACGAAACTGGAGCCGACGACGGACGGTTGCTGTTCGATAGGTCAGCCATTCGTTCAGCATGGTGAGCAGGTTTTTTACCTGCGGTCGACCATCCAGACCGATAACGTTCATATTGACACGGTAGTTACGCTCCAGATCGGTGGTCGCAAACAAGTGCGCCATCACGGCTTCCGCATCCACTTTGCGAGTACGCGGCACAATCACCAGCCGGGTCGGATTTTCATGATCGGATTCATCCCGCAGATCAGCCACCATCGGCAGCTTTTTCGCCTGCATCTGGGCGGCGATCTGCTCCATGATTTTGGAACCGGAAGCCTGATGTGGCAGGGCGGTAATCACAATATCACCGTCTTCACGGGTGTAGACCGCTCGCATTCTGATACTGCCACGGCCCGATTGGTAAAGTTTGCGCAACTCGTCACGCGGGGTAATGATTTCCGCCTCGGTGGGAAAATCAGGCCCTTGTACCAGCTGGCACAAATCGTCACTGCTGGCGCCCGGATTATCCAGCAGGTGAATGCAGGCACTGGCCACTTCGCGAATGTTGTGCGGAGGAATATCCGTTGCCATACCAACGGCAATGCCGGTTGTTCCATTCAACAGCACATGGGGCAAACGCGCCGGCAGGGTGGTCGGCTCGTCCATGGTGCCATCAAAGTTGGGCTGCCAATTCACCGTCCCCTGACCAAGTTCGGATAACAATACGTCCGCAAAGGGGGACAATTTGGCCTCGGTATAACGCATCGCCGCAAAGGATTTCGGATCGTCGGGTGCACCCCAGTTACCCTGGCCATCAATCAGCGGGTAACGATAGGAAAACGGCTGCGCCATCAACACCATCGCTTCGTAGCAGGCGCTATCACCATGCGGGTGGTATTTGCCCAGCACATCCCCCACGGTTCTGGCGGATTTTTTGTACTTGGCCGTTGCTTTCAGGCCCAGCTCGCTCATTGCATAAATAATACGACGCTGTACCGGTTTGAGTCCGTCTCCTACATGGGGCAAGGCACGATCAAGAATGACGTACATGGAGTAGTTGAGGTAGGCATTCTCGGTGTACTGTCGCAGCGACTGGCGTTCTACGCCATCATCGGTATAGCTGGTTTGCGTCATTGGAATTGGATACGACTGAGTTCAGGTAGGGCGATTGTGACTGAGGCCTGCAAGATGGGCAATCACTCTGCAGCTATTCAATCCCGACCACAGAGGGTCGACGGAGTGCACTGTCGGCGTATCGATTTAAAAAATCGTCGCCCGTTAAGGGTGGACTGAACAGAAACCCCTGCCCCCAGTCACATCCCAGCCGCTGAAGAATCGCAGCTTGCGCACGCGATTCCACCCCTTCAGCCACCACCGTTAAGCCAAGGCTTTTGGCCATCAGAATAATGGCCCGGGCGATTTCATAATCACTGATATCGTCGTTGATATCCCGCACAAACGACTGATCTATCTTCAGCACCGTCACCGGCATGGATTTGAGTTTGCTTAAAGATGAGTAGCCGGTGCCAAAGTCATCAATCGAGAATTCGACCCCCTGATTACGCAGCAAGCTGATCTGACGGGTGACTTCCGTAATACCACTCATCATCGCCGTCTCAGTAATTTCCAACTCCAACCAGGCCGGATCAAATGCCATGTCTGCCAGCGACGCCATCAGCCGTGAGGCAAATCCGGCGTTGATCTGAATCGCCGACACGTTAATGGCGATTTTTTCCAGCAATAACCCCTGTTCACGCCAGGCCAAAAACTGCTTACAAGCCTGCTCCAGTGCCCACTGGCCCATGCTGTGAATCTGGCCAGTCGTTTCTGCGATAGGAATAAATTCCACCGGTGACACATTACCCAGCTGCGGATGCAACCATCGCATCAGCGCCTCGACCCGTCGCGGCTGGTTGTCACCAAAACGAAATTGTGGCTGATACATCATCGCCAGCTGACTGAGGCTGACCGCATCACGCAAATCATGATCCAGGGTCGATCGATCGTTTAGAGTTTCAAGCATCGACGGTTCATAGAAGCAAAATCCATTGCGGCCATTTTGCTTGGCTTGGTGCAAGGCGGCGTCGGCATGACGAACCAGCATCGTAAAATTGTCGCCATCTTGAGGAAATTGGCTGATGCCAACACTACTACTAAGGGAAAGCAGATGACCATTCAGTTGGTACGGTTCGGAAATAACTGATAACAGCTGTTCAGCCTTGGAAGTCAGGCTGGTACGCGTTCCTGACTCCGGTAGCACAAGAATAAATTCATCGCCGCCAAGACGGGCGCACAGATCAGAATCTCTCAGATTACTGCAGAAACGACGGGCAACGTCCTGTAGCAGCAGATCCCCGACATCGTGGCCAAAGGTGTCATTGATCCCCTTGAACTGATCGAGATCAAAAAACAGCACCGCCAGATTTCCTCCCTGTCGTCGTGCCAGACGTAACGCATAATCGAATTTTTTCGACAACAGGGTACGATTGGCCAACCCAGTGAGGGCATCATGATGAGCAATAAATTCAAGGTTGTTCTGAATCTTGCGTAACTCGGTCACATCACGACTTACACCGAGCACCCCCAGACATTGCCCCTGACGGTCAAAAAGTGGCGACTTGCTGATTTCCATCAGAATACGCTCACCATTTGCCGACGTTACCCATTCCTCATTACGGTAACGAGCACCTTGATGAATCGTTTCCTCATCAACACTCTGGTGCCGCCGGGCAACATCGGCATCAAACAGCTCAAAGTCTGTTTTACCCACAGGGTCGCGGCCAATTCCTTGAGATATTTGTTCATTAACGTAGCAGTACACCCCGCGACGATCCTTGAAAAACACCCCATCGGGCAGGCCATCACAAATGGCCTGCAACAACTCGCTTTGCTGCTGCAAATGACTCTGGGTACGCTGTAACAGCCGGGCACGATAAGTCACTAGCAGCGCTGTCGTCAGCCCCCAGAACATCAGCCAATACCGCACACCTGCCCCACTCATCAAGGGCATAGCCAAGATAATTCCGACCATTAGCAGTAAAATCAGCTGGCTGTAGTTTTCCAGCCAACCATAATTATCAGTAATACGCGATGAGGTGAAAGACATCCATTTTCCCGCCACAGAAGTACATGAACCGATCCCGCTCGGAACCCTGTTACCGCATAATATCCCCGTTTATGTAAATTTATGTAACAACTTTTTCAGATTGATTGGATATCGGCCGCGACTGTCCTTATTGCCATTGCTGCTAACCGTGTTTCAGCCAGATAGCGCGCTATCACGCCGCCAACGCGGCTTTTTGGATCGGCAAGCAATCCGACAATTTATCTATATTCTGACGACTCAAGAGAGCAAAGGCATGCCCACTGAACCGGAATCAATTCACATTTTGTGAAATTAATCCGTTCAGATAATCGCTTTTGTTAGCTCAAAAACAGATAGCAACGCCCAATATTCCAGCCTCAACTCATATTTAGTTGTCTTTGTTGAATACAAGCAAATGACCAGCAGCTCTGATCACCGCAGGGATTAATATTATTGGGGTGCGAACGCGCTTGCCTGCCTTCAGGGCAGCAACGGTGCCATAAAATGAGCAATTGTCAGGAAATTTGCTCTGAATCGCCATGTCGGACAATCACCGCTGCCCCTTCTATTTGTATTCCAACTGACATAAAACCGTCCAATTAGGCTGCTAGGCTCGCCACCTCGTCATCTGCCCATTATTTTTATTTTGGTCGACGAAGTGCACAAAACGTGTCTGAATTAACGTGATGTAACATAATTGATACACTGTGTTGACGAGCACTAACTGGCTAAGCATACTGCCCGCCGTTGTGCCACCGCCACGAATACTGGTAACTCACACAAGGAACTAGTGCCGATATGCAGGCGAATCCAGAAACAAAGCAGCGTCCGATGTTCCATCTCGGCAGACTGCTCATGCTGACCAAGGCTCTGGCACTGAGTGTCGGCCTCGTTTCTGTTGCGACCGCAGCACCCATTCAGTTAAGAATGGGTCCAGCAGATACCTATCCGGTTTCGACGGACATACCGTCTGATACGGCGCTTATCCCCCTGAAACGCCAGCTCGACTGGTTGTATGTACAGGCTGGAGAGTATCAGGGCTGGATCAGTATCGACTCGCTCGAAGCGTTGCCAGAAAACATCAAGCGCCTGGAGCCACTGCAGTTTCGTGACAATAGTGACGAAAACAATCCCCAGTTTGAACTGGCTGCAACCTCTGAAACCGCTCTGACACTCGGTGCCAACTTTATTTTGTTTGATCAGGCAGCGGCTGTACGCATTACCCGTTCTACCGACACGAATGATGACTGGTACTCTCTGGAGGCAGGAAAGCGCTTTCCTTTCGCCGAGAACGGTCGCTGGTCATGGGATGGATATTTGGGAGTTGGTGTTGGCAAGAGTTCAGGCGGTTCAACCCGCTGGGACGACGAGGGTGACGACACAACCGTGCCGCTGCTTTCAGCCACAACCGATATCAACTGGAATATAGCTTACAACGTCAGTATCGGCGGCCGGGTTCAAGTCCAGCAAGCCTTGTCTGGCAATAGTGCAAATCATGGAGCGTTGGCCCTAGTATGGAAAATTCGTTTCTGAAAAGATCCAGTCTTGCACTGGGTTTCCTCCTGGCAGCGTCGTCAATTGCAGCTGCCGAGACTTCTCCATCGACCTTTGACGACCCTGCCGTATTGCAAAAGCTGCTGGGTATGGTCGCCGACAAGGCCAAATCTGACGCCAAACTGGCTCCGGGCAATGCCGAGGCTCTGAACGATCCGAAAGTGCTCGAAAAGCTGTTGCACATGGTTCAAAAGGAAACGCCTCCGGCATCGTCTGCCTTTGACAACCCGGCGATGATGGAAAAACTGTTGTCCCGAATGGCGCAAATGGGCACAGAAAAGAGCTATATGGCAGACGAAGTAGCCGTCAATACCAGCTCGGCTCTGGACGGAGCCAGCGTGATGCAAGGGTTGCTGCCCCTCGTTGGCGTATCTGCGGTTCCCCGAACGGCAGAGATCTTTGAACCGATCCCCCGCACATTTGATTTTTCCGATGGTATTCCGGAACAGAAAGCTCTGATTGGCATGTCACTGGGTCAGCAAACGTCTGCGGAATATGGCGACAGCCTGTTGTTTGGCGGCTCTGTCCGTTATCACCTGACCGACCGTATGGATGCCCTGGCCAGTATCGATTTGGGCCTGACCTCGTTTGGCAACCAGACCATCAAGGATGATAACGGTAATACCGAGTTGAAGGAGCATGCAGCCTTCCGTGTCATTACCGCCGGAATCGGCTATTCACTGCTCAAAGGTATTACCAGTGTTGATGGCGAAACGTTTCTGCCATGGCAGTTGAACGTAGATGGCGTTATCGGTGAACAGTTCACTGGCAGCAGCCATGGCATGTACCTCGGCGTAGGGACATCTCTTCAGGTGATGATGGGCGACTACTGGATTGGTACCGATACCCGCTACTACCACGTCGATGACGAAGTACTTAACCAAGAAGGTTCGCACCGAGGTCTGCAATGGAGCATAGCAGTCGGATTTTACTACTAGTCCTGGCCGCTCTGATCGCCAGTTTTTCCGTTGCTGACACAGCCTCGAGCAAACTGTCGATTGGAGACACGCTGGCCGAGCTGGCGCTTCCTCCAGTCATGGGCGGCTACGCAAAAAGCTTGAATGAGCAGCGCGGCAAGCCGGTAATGCTGATTTGGGTCGGCCCATGTCATCAATGCCAGGAAGCACTGGAGCAGTATGAGCAACTGGCACGTCAGTACAGCAAAAACGGCCTGGTTACCTGGGTGATATGGGATACCGATGATCAGTTGGTCAAGGATGCTCCCCATACAAGTCTGCCGTTACTGGCATACAACCAGAAACTGACCAGGGCATGGCAAATCAACCCATTGCCCGCCGTAATGCTGGTTAGCCCTGACGGAACACTGGATTACCTGTACGCAGGTAGCCTTTTCAGAAATATGGAATTCACTCGCCGCGCCCTGAGTCACTGGTTATCCGGGGACGGCGTAGTACATCAACGTTGATGAGGTGGTTATGAAGTTTTTAGTTGCAGGGATGCTATGGTTCTTCGGTATTTTCCAAGCCGTGGCAGCGACCCCAGAAGACATTCAGCTTGAAATCGATTCAGCCAAACGCTCGGTGATTGAGTTGAGCAGCGAGCTCTCCGCCATCGAAAAGCAACTGATCAGCCCGATTAGTACCAAGGCGTCACTGTATTTGGCACTCAGTAACGGTAAATTCTTTACCCCCATGTCAATCACAGTGTCTGGCAATGGTATTACTCCCGTTAACTATCTTTATACGGAAAAAGAAATCCAGGCCCTTCAGTTTGGTGCTGTCCAGCCGCTGGCCGACCTTGAAGTGGCACCCGGCAATCACCTGTTGAAAGTTGTCGTGCGTGGACGTGACGAAAACAAGCGTGTTCGTGATCTGGTCTATGAGGGGGTTTTCCGTAAAAACGGAGACCATCTCAAACTCTTGCTTTCTATTACGGACAACACCGCCCAACGCAGCGCAGTTGCTACTCTGAAGGCTTGGTAAGTCATGCAAAAGTCAGGATTACTCGCTCTGGCCGTAGCGGCTACCGCTTGGGTAAGCAGTACTACCTGTGCAGCGCAGCCTACGGCGTCAGATAACAGCATTGTATCTGCGCTAAGTGCCACAGCTCCGGTACTGAAAACCCCAATCGATGTGCTGAATCACGAGCTGGGCAAGCGTGTGTATTTCTTCCACTATCTGACCAGCAACCCTCTGGTTGCCATGTCAGACAGTGACGCAGAACCAACGCTCGCCGATATGGACATCATGTACACACTACCCGCCGGGTTGTCAGACTTGGGCATGGATTCCTACGCCAGTGCGTTGCTCCGTGATCCGTCACTCAGTCACTCTCCAGGAATGGGAAATACCTGGTTCATGCTGGCCCGTAACGCCTCCGACCGAAGTAACTGGCTGCAAGCTGGCCAACTGGTCAGTAAGGCGATGGCCGGCGACGCTTTGCTGAACCCGGCAGATGAAGCCGAAGCAGCCTTTATAGCCACCACCTCATACGCCAATCGAGATCAGACCCCGCAAGCTGAAGAGGCTTTTAGTCAGATTGATGAGGATAGCCACTGGTACCGGTTTGCCGGTTATAACCTGATGCTGACAAAAATGCGCCAGGGAATATCTGCTGACGACTTGCAGCAGTGGGTGTCCGATTTTCTGGTCAATGATCCGGAAAATGAACAGCAAACTGCGCTGAATGATCGCTTCCGTTTAACGGCGGGAAAATACGAGTTACGCAACAAACATTATGACGAAGCCATTGGTTATTTGCGTCAGGTATCCAAGGATGGCCCCTACACCTCCGATGCATTGCTGCAATATGGCTGGGCATTGTCAAAGCGCTGGCAATACGACCAGGCATTACAGCCATGGCGGGTATTGCAGGAGCACTTCCCCCTGCTGGACATTCATGCACTCGAATCATTGATGGCAACATCCTACCTTGCCGAACTAATGAATGGTGGGGTGCCCTCCCTGCCCGTCTACGAATACACAGAAAACCGTATGACGTTGGCACTTGAGCAGCTCAATAATCTCAACAATCCGGCAACCTTACTTCAGTGGGTAGCGCGCTGGGAAGCTCGCCAGTCGGCAACCTCTGACAATATACTCAGTGCTGACCCTCAGGGCATCACCGAATCACCCACCAGCCGCAACCTTGAAGGATTGCTCAGTACCAGCGCCTTCATCCAGGAGCAGCAGCGTCTGCTGGACATTCGCAGCATGCTGGACTGGGTTCAACGGCAACAACAACAGCTGTCTCTTGCACAGGCTGAGAAGCTCGCCAATCTGGCGGCTTATGTTCAGGTCGCACAGTCCGGCAGACTGGAGCAGGTAGAAAGCAGCTCCAGGCAGCTGCAACAACAGATCGCACTGATCGACCAGCGCATTCAGGAACAGCGGCGCCAAGCGTTTGGTTTTGCCAATGAATCAGAGTTACAGCAGCTGAATAAGCTGGTCGCTATTGCCAAGGAATCCAGTGGCGAAACGCCCATGGAACAAGATATCCGTGAGCAGGCCGCGCTCCTGCAAGGCATTTCCCAGTGGCAGCTGAGCAAGTCTTTACCACAAAGGGCATGGACACTCAAAAAACAGCAACTTCTATTGCAGCAGCAATATCAGGATTTAAATACCCAGCTGACCAATGTCAATGGACTACGGGAACAGGTGGGTACCTTTCACGCCCACTCTGAAGCGCACCTGGCAACCATCGAAGCCGCCGCCAGCAAACTCAGCCAGCTGGAACAAACACTGACAGCACTCCACACCAAACAGCAGCAGCAAATTGTCACCGTTGCTCAGAGCCATATCGGCATGTTGAAAGACCGACTCAAGGATTACCTCGCGACCACTCGCCTGTCTATTGCCCGACTTTACGACAACGAGCTGCGTCGCAACACCAACAGCGGAGGCCTGGGTGAATATGAATGACCGGCGCTCACTGATATGGTCCTCTGTCGTGTCCTGTCTGCTTGTAACTGCTGGCTGCGCCCAGGTACAACCACACCAGGCTGGCACCATATCGGATCTCACATATTACGGACTGAAAGCGCCTTCCAATGAGCCACTGATTGTCACCAATGAAGACGTCGTGGCACGTTATCGGGCTTACATTGAAGTCGCAGATCACCACCAATACGCAATGCTGGCTTCCCGCCGTATTGCTGCGCTGCGCCTGAACGAGCAAGAAGCAGCTTGGACCGGCGACAGCTTTACTTCCGATGAAGAAGAAGCCGTTGATCCGGAGGTGCTTGCCGCCTCCATTCGTGATTTCGAATCATTACTGGCCGATCATCCAGACAACGCCAGCAATGATGAAATACTCTATCAGCTAGCCAAAGCTTACAACATCGCAGCTGAGCCGGAAGAAACCGCCAGGGTTCTTGAACAGCTGGTCGAACGCTACCCGGACTCCCTCTATTATCTTGATGCCGAATTCCGCCTTGGTGAACTGCGCTATGCCATGAGCGACTATGTCGCAGCAGAACAATCGTTCCAGCGCCTGGTAAAACATGGTCGTATTGGCAATAAATACTACAGCAATGCTGGCTACATGCTGGGCTGGTCGCTGTTTAAACAAAGCCGTTACGATGACAGCCTGCTGGCGTTTGCTCGGCTGATTGACGAAGACTACCCAACCCAGAGTGCGATTGATAACGCCAGTGGTGCCGACCTTGAAATCCTCAAGGACAGCGTTTACACCATGGCAGTCGCTTTCAGTTACCGTGGTGAATGGGAAGAGGTCGGCGAATTCTTTGATCACTACGGTCGTCGCCACTACGAATACCTGATTTATGATCGCCTGGCTGACTTCTACTACGAGCAAAAATACTACCAGAGTGGCGCGTCGACGCTGGCCGCCTATGTCGAGCGCTACCCCGATAGTGACCGGGCACCGGTTTATTACCAGCACATGGTTGACCAGTACGCTGCTGCAGGCTACCCCGTACTGCAACGTCAAAGCGAAGCAGACTATATAGACCGTTTCGGTATCGACAGTGAGTATTGGGCTAACCATGGTGAAGAAGTACACGCCACGATTCGCGAACCCCTCGCTGGCTATATTATGGATTTAGCCAAGTTTAATCACGGCTGGGCACAACAGACCAAAGACAGTGCGGAAAAAGCAGCACGTTATGCCGAAGCGGCGAAGTGGTACGACATTTATTTACGTAGTGTCCCGGATGCCGCCGATGCCGCCGAAGCGCATTTCTTGCTGGCAGAGATCGCCTACGAGCTCGGCAACTACAAGCAAGCCCGTGATCATTACGAAATCGTAGCCTATCAATACCCCGATCATCCGCGAGCCTCGGAGGCTGCCTATGCAACGGTATTGGCTTATAACAAATACAAACCAACCAACGAAGATGAAGCAGCAGAATGGCGTCAGCAAAGTGCTGAAAACTCCATGCGCTTTATCAATACCTTCCCCGAGCATGAAGAGCGTGGCAAGGTTCTGGTAAGTACTTCCGAGCTGTTCCTGGCTGACAAAAACTATGAAGAGGCACTGTCTGTTTCCCGCATGGCCTGGGGCATTCAGGATAATCTGTCAGACAAACATCGCTATGGTGCTGCACTGGTTCGAGGACACTCGGCATTTGAGCTGGGATATTACACCGAAGCAGAAGAAGCGTTTCAGCAAGCACTGAAGTACAACAAGATTGATGGCAAAACCCGCAAGGATATTCGCGAAAAACTCGCGGCGGCGATCTACAAACAAGGTGAGCAGGCCCGCGAAGCCGGTGATTACGAGTTGGCATCCGCCAGCTGGAATCGCATTGGTGATGTCACTCCTGGCAGCGAAAACTCCATCATTGCCGAATACGATGCCGCCACCATGCTGTTTGAAATAGAGGACTATGCCGGGGCAGAGAAAGCGCTAAAAGCATTCCAGCGTAAATATCCCAACCATAAACTCAGTCAGGATATTCCCACCAAGCTGATTTTCACCTATGAAAAGCAGGAAAAATGGGCGACGGCAGCCAATGCTCTGGCGGATGTATGGCGTACATCCAAAGACAAGAAAGAACAGCGCATCGCCTGTTTCCAATCCGGTGAATATTATGAAAAAGCCGGTGACATTGGCAGCGCCATCGTCATGTTCAAGCGCTATGCCAACAACTACTCGGAACCTTTCGATCCCGCCATCGAAGCCCACTACAAGCTGGAGCAACTGTATGGCATGGAAGGCAATGAAAAGGACGAAGACAAGCGTCGTTTCTGGCTTGATAAAATCATTACCCTGAATGCCAATGCCGGGGACAAGCAAACCGAACGCTCGAAGTACTTGGCTGCTGGTGCCTCCTACGAGTTGGCAGAGTTTTCACGACTGAAATACGAGAGTCTGCCGCTGACCTTGCCACTCAACAAGAGTATTCCGATCAAGAACAAGGCCATGCAAGAAGCTCAGGAGTTGTATACCCAATCCGTCGAGATGGGCGTGCTCGAATTTACCACCTCCTCGACCTATCGTATTGGTCAGCTCTATACCCAACTGAGCAAGGCGCTATTGGACTCAGAACGACCAAAAGGACTGGATGAGCTGGAACTCGAGGAATACCAATTCCTGCTTGAAGACCAGGCCTACCCGTTTGAGCAGGCCGCGATGGACGTGCAGATGAAAAACATCAATCGTACCTACGACGGCATTTACGATGAATGGATCAAAAAGAGCTTCGATGTCATGGCTGACCTGGCACCGACCCAATACCGTAAGGACGAAAAGGAATTGAGCTATGTTAGTGAGATTCGCTAGTTTTCTCTTGGTGATGGTGCTGGCAGGCTGTAGCTCGTTGATGAAGAGCGACGGCGAGGATAACGCCGACCAACCAGAAGAAACACAACAACAAGTAGCTGCAGAGACAGAAGCAGAAACCGGGCCGGATGACTCTGCTGATGCTGACCTTGATGCAGAAACCAAGGGGCTGTTCAAGCATGGCCTGATTTTGCTCAAATCAAAACGCTATGACCAGGCTTTGAAGCACTGGATCATCATGTCTGAGCGTTTTCCGGAATATCCGGGCGTCTGGGTCAATCTGGGTTTATCCCAATACCAGACCGGGGATTTTGAAGGCAGTAAATCCAGCATTGATCAGGCCTTGGTATTGAATAGCGAATTTTGTCCTGCGTTTCAGGCTATGGGGCCAGTAGCACGGGAACTTGGTGATTTTACCCTGGCAGAACAAAGCTATTCCAAAGCCATTCAGTGCTCAGTGCCCAACCCCGATCTGCACTATAACCTGGGCATATTGTACGATCTGTATATGAGGCAGTACGGGAAAGCATTGCTCCAGTACCGCACAGCACAGCAGCTGAACAAGAAAGAAGATCCACTACTGACAATCTGGATACAGGATCTCGACAAACGCATCAAAAACACCCAGGCACAAGAAGCTGCCGCTGCCGCCGAAGCAGCCAGCCAGCCTAGTGAAGCGCCAACCCAGCAGCCTGCGGCTGCTGCAGATTCGGAAGGAGACTCCTGATGAAAACATGGTTATTCGCACTGCTGGCCTTGCTTTCTCCGGTAACCGCTATTGCAGCAGATGTTATTCAACTGGAAGGGATCTCCATCCTTGGCAGTACGGAAGACGCCGGCATCATGACAATTACTTCATGGAAAAGCCCACCCGACGTGGAAATACCGTTCGAACCTATTAATGGCTATGAGGAAGAACGCTTCGAGCCGCTGCAACCGAAACAATTTCAGCTAGAAGTTGAATATGCCAAACGTTTCAGAGACGGTTTCGGAAATCAGGCAACGGAAAGGAAAGCGAATTAGTTCACACAAGGATCGCGTAGGCTGACAAATCAGTGAAATTAGCTGTATTTGCATGGCCGGTTGTCGATTAAATGCAATTTTCCTGCTGTTGAATACCAACAACAGCTTGAATGCTAACAGTAAAATACTATCTACCACGTAATAAATCTGGGGGAAATTCTATGGATTCCATCGTACGTTTTTTTCAAGAAGGCGGCGTATTTATGTACCCGATTGCCATTATCATGGCTGTGGGTATTGCCATTGCGCTGGAGCGTTTGCTCTACCTGACCAAGGAAAAGTCGAGTAACCGCAAGGCTTTTGACGAAATCCTGCCAATGCTGGAAAGCCGTGATATGCGCGCAGCCCTGAACTATGCCAACGAATCCAGTACCAAACTGGGCGATATTTTCTCTGCCGCCATTGCCCGAATTCCAGGCAGCCAGCGTCGCGAAGAAATTGAATACGCTCTTGAAGAAGGTCTGATGGAAGCGGTACCCCAGCTTGAAAAACGCACCCAGTACGTCGCCACTTTGGCGAACATTGCCACCCTGATGGGGCTGCTTGGAACTATCATGGGTCTTATTGCTGCTTTTACCGCTGTTGCCAACGCCGCACCAGCAGAAAAAGCCACCCTGCTGTCGCAGAGTATTTCGGTTGCGATGAACACCACCGCATTTGGTTTGATGGCAGCGATTCCACTGTTGTTACTGCATACTTATCTGCAGACCAAAACCAATGAGATTGTCGACAGCATTGAAATGGCCGGAGTGAAGTTTTTGAACATCATTACCGAGCGCAAGCAAGGCCAATCCACTCCCGGCAACAAGTGAGATGTAATTTCCAATGAGACGCCAACGCAATCAAGAACAGGCGGAGCTCAACGTTACATCTTTTATGAACCTGATGATCGTACTGGTACCAGTACTGCTGATGAACATGGTGTTCTCACAGCTGTCCGTAATCGATCTCAAGTTGCCGGCGGGCGATCAGCCTAGTGTTGTAGACCCAAAAGATGTGACGCTCGAGGTCATCATCCGCTCAGACAGCATACAAGTTTCTCATAGCTATCTGTTGCAAACGGTGGTGCATGCGACGTTCCCGAAGGAAGGCGAAAGCTACGACTTCGAAGGACTGTCGACCATCCTGCAAGAGATCAAAAAAGATCCCGTATTTGCTGAGAAAACCGACATCAATCTGCTCCCAGAGCCAGGTATTGATTACCAGACCCTGGTATCAGTGATGGATACGGTTCGTATATACCCTGCCGTTGTTGTGACGTCAGTGGTTGATGCAGCCCTGTTTCCGGACATTTCCCTCGGAGCAGCACCTGATCTGGCGACCGCAACGGAGGTGACACCATGAAAAAAACGTCCCGCCGCGCCAAGCGCATGGCTCGCAGCCACAAGCGTAACAAAGGTGGCAGCACGCTGAACCTGACCGCATTGATGGATATTTTCACCATCCTGGTGTTTTTCCTTATGGTTAACCAGAACGATGTGAAAGTTGAAGACAGTGAACAAATCGAGTTACCCGCTTCGATTGCCGAAAACATGCCAGAAGAAAATCTGGTCGTGATGGTCAACAAGCAGGAAATTCTGGTTCAGGGTCGTGCCGTTATAGGCATACCGCAGGCTGAAGCGACAGAAGGCGAAACCATTGATGCACTTCTTACCGAACTGCAATACATGGCTGAGCGCTCACCACTGTCGCCAGAAATGTTGGAGTTGGGTCGTTTTATTACCATCGTCGGTGATAAAGACACCCCCTACCAGCTGCTGAAAAAAGTGATGAACACCTGTTCAAAAGCGACGTTCAGTAATATTTCACTGGCGGTTAACAAAGTCGATGAGGGAGGTACGCCATGAGCGAAGCACTCATAAATCGACATATCCCTGTCTTGCCCTGGGTTGATACAGGTGAAAAGCGTTACATCCCCATCCTGATTGGAGCCCTGTTGCTAACCGCAATCCTCGGAGTTTTGATCCCGATGATGGATGTACCCGAGCCGGATCGGAGTGAGTTGGAAAAAATTCCGCCCACCCTGGCCAAGCTGCTGGAACAGAAAAAACCGGTTCCGCCACCTCCGCCACCTCCTCCGCCAAAGGAAGAGAAAAAAGAGGAACCCAAACCGGAAGTTCCAAAACCGGAAGAAAAACCGAAGCCAAAACCGAAACCCAAGGTAGAAGCGAAGCCAGAAGAGCGTAAAAAAGCTCAGGATAAGGTCAAGGAAGCTTTGGGAGCAGACGCTCTGAACTCGTTGGCAGCCTTGGCTGCGGCGATCCCGAACGTCAAGTTGGATACCAACAGTGCAGCACTGAGCAATAATGGTAAAGCCTCGGTCGGTGCTGGCAGCGTTGTGGATCCAAATGCAGTAGTTGCCTTGAACGGTATTGATGAGTCAACCCTGACAGCAGCCACCAGTGGCGAGCAATTGGGTGAACGTGCGACAACGGCCGTCGAAGTCTCCAGCGAAGAAATTCGCAAGACCGAGGAAGCCGCCACCAAACGGACTCAGGAAGAAATGCGTCTGGTGTTCGAAACCAGCAAGCAAAGCTTCTTCAATGCCTATCGCCGCGCCCAGCAGAAAAACCCGACTCTGGCAGGTACAGTGGTACTGGCTTTGAAAATTGCGCCAACCGGTGCGGTTGAGTCTTGCGAGATTGGTCGCAGTGAGCTGAACGATGATGATCTTCACAAGCGCCTGCTGTCACAATGCCGTCGCATGCGATTCAAAGATCGTCCAGAAGTGGATACGGCCAGTGTTGAGTTCCCCATCAACTTTGTACCGTAACCTGATACTGATTGAGGCATAAGAATAAGGGCTGCATTAGCAGCCCTTATTTTTTTACGGAGATTATGACAACAGCACGGCAAACCATGGCTAACGTCCAGCTCCCCCACCCCTCCAAAAACCCTGACTGGACAACTTAAACGAGTCAGCTCTGTATATCCCGTCATGGCATCATCTACCCCAGAGACGAAAGCAGCTCAATTATCGGCATCTGAAGTCATGAAATGCCTTTTTACTGAGATCCTTGTATTTACACCCGCTGAACACGCGGTATATTGCAGTAAATGTGCTGAATATTGACGTTACACTATGCAGTTAACCCGATTTACTGACTACGGCCTTCGTATTTTGGTGTATTTATGCCAAACACCGGCGAATGAAAAAGTATCGCTCTCCATCCTTGCGCATCGATTTAACATGAATCATAACCACGTCAACAAGGTCAGCCAAAAGCTGGCCGGGCTTGGCTGGATACACAGCACAAGAGGCAAGATGGGCGGCATTACTCTGGCGGCGACTACCCGACAATTAAGTATTGCCGATATTGTCAGGGAGCTGGAACTCCAGCTGGATCCTATTGATTGTGGCGGCATTGACTGTCCTATGACAGGTCACTGCCGCTTACAAGGCGTTCTGGCCGATGCAGCGGCGGCCTTCATGCAGGTGCTAGAGCAGTACTGCCTGGAAGATATCAGCCAGCAGGATATTCACTGGTTGCTCGTCCCATTGCCAGAGCACGCCAGCTGATTCAAGCCAGTTCAGCCTCATTACCACGCCGTTCAAGCCATAACTTACGATCCCCTGAACGTTTTTTGGCCAACAGCATATCCATCAACTCCAGCGTCTCCGAAGTTTGCTGGATCTCAGATCCAGGATCGTCAGCTTCCAGCACCAGTTGCACCAGACGGCGAGTATTCGGATCCATGGTGGTTTCACGCAACTGCATCGGATTCATCTCGCCCAGCCCCTTGAAACGCTGCACGTTAATTTTGCCACGCTTTTTCTCCGCTTCGATACGTTCAACAATCCCGCTGCGCTCCGCTTCGTCCAGTGCATAATAAACATCCTTGCCGATATCGATCCGGTACAGGGGTGGCATGGCAACATACACGTGACCGTTTGCTACCAGCGCCGGGAAGTGACGGAGGAACAGTGCGCACAACAAGGTAGCGATGTGCAATCCATCAGAATCTGCATCGGCAAGAATACACACCTTGCCGTAACGTAATCCGGAGAGATCATCCGAGCCAGGATCAATCCCCAGGGCAATGGCAATATGGTGGACTTCCTGCGACGCCAGGATCTGATCTGAATCGATTTCCCAGGTGTTGAGGATTTTGCCCCGTAGCGGCATGATCGCCTGAAACTCACGATCACGCGCTTGTTTGGCGGAACCGCCAGCCGAGTCTCCCTCGACCAGGAACAATTCCGTCCGCTCACCATCCTGGCCGGTACAATCAGCCAGTTTTCCAGGCAGCGCCGGCCCCTGGGTGATTTTCTTGCGGGCCACTTTTTTCGATTTGCGCAAGCGGGTCTGGGCACTCGTTATCGCCAATTCAGCAAGTTGTTCTGCAGCGGAAATATGATCATTCAGCCACAATGCAAAAGCATCTTTTACAACACCGGAGATAAAGGCCGATGCTTCTCGTGACGACAACCGTTCTTTTGTCTGGCCAGCAAACTGGGGGTCGGAGAGCTTGGCGGAGACGACGTAAGAACATCGCTCCCAGAGGTCGTCCGGTGTCAGTTTGATGCCTCTAGGCAGCAAATTACGAAACTCACAAAACTCTCGCAACGCATCCAGCAACCCGGATCGGAAACCATTCACATGCGTCCCACCCTGGGCCGTAGGAATCAGGTTAACGTAACTCTCCTGCAACAGCTCGCCGCCATCCGGTAACCAGTGCACCGCCCAATCCACACCCTCACTGGGCCCGGACATCGAACCGGTAAATGGCGTTGCAGGCACGACTTCATAACCACTGGCAGCATTAACCAGATAATCCTTGAGGCCGTCTTCGTAATACCACTCATCACTATCGGCGCTGTCAGGCGCAACAAAAACAATCCGCAGCCCAGGACAAAGCACCGCTTTGGCACGCAACACGTGTTTCAGGCGAACCACGGAAAAGCGCGGGCTATCGAAATACGATTCATCCGGCAAAAACCGTACACTGCTGCCGGTTTTTTTCTTGCCACAACTATCAATAATCTGCAGGTCGGCAACCTTGTAGCCATCCTTGAAACCGATACGGTGCACCTGGCCATCACGCCAGATAGTCACCTCCAGCGCCTTGGACAAAGCGTTAACAACAGATACCCCAACGCCGTGTAAACCACCAGAAAACTGGTAACTGTCATTAGAAAATTTGCCACCCGCATGCAGTTGGCTAAGAATCAGCTCGACGCCAGAGACGCCATGCTCCGGGTGAATATCCGTTGGCATACCACGGCCATCATCCAGCACGGTCATGGAGCCATCCGCATGCAACGTGACATCAATACGGGAAGCATGGCCAGCCAGAGCCTCATCCACCGAGTTATCAATTACTTCCTGGGCAAGATGGTTAGGGCGGGTTGTATCCGTGTACATACCCGGACGTTTGCGCACCGGGTCAAGTCCACTAAGAACTTCAATTGACGCTGCGGTGTATTGACCAGGTGTTTTGCGGGTGTCGGACATGATGACCTCTGTGAACGATACGGCAGGCACGGAGTATACCCAGCCAGCAGGCCAACAGCATCCGGATGGTGTGCTCTCTCGTCAGTGAAATAGCTGGCGACTGGCAACAAATGCCATGATGCGTGGCAAAAACTGGCCATAGCCTTCAAAGCTATGCGTTCCACCAGCCTGGCTCCAGCCAGGGCAATGACGATACAGTTGCGCAGCATGACGATAGTCCAGCGTCTCATCCGCCGTTTGCAGCAGTACCAGCAGATCCTCCGGGCGGGCGACGGAGGTAACATCCAATGCCGCCAATTGATCCAGGTGGATATCCGTCAGCTCAAATGACTGGCCAGAATAATAGTGCCGGTTAGGACCAACATAATGACGGAACAGTTTATGTGGCTGAACCGCAGGATTAACCAGCACGGCCGGAACCCGATAGGCCTCAGCCAGCCAGGTCGCATAAAAGCCCCCGAGCGAGCTGCCAATGACACATACACGCTCATAACGCTGCTGTAATTGTTGTAATTGATCCGCTGCCAGCGTAATGGCATCAGCCGGAGCGAAGGGTAATTCGGGTAGACGCAACGCCGACTCCAGTCCTTGCCGACGGAAATAGGCCAGAGTTTCCTGAGCCTTGAGCGACTGGGGGGAGCTGAGAAATCCATGCAAGTACAAGCAGCCGAGGCCGTCGAGGTGAGTCACCGTCAGGTAGGTTCCTTAAATCAGTATCCCTTAACGGAATAATCAACTTCAAATTCAATATGCTCAACCCGCTTGATATCGGTTTCGATACGGCCATCGGGCAGCAGATTCAACCAGCGAAATCCGGGACTGAGACGATCAATCGTAAATTCATCGGTAGTGGGTGCAAACTGAACGCAGGTTGAAGGCGTCGACAGCAGGCGCAGATCGCCGACCATCTGATCGCTCTGCTGATGTACGTGGCCCCAAAGCAGACCTCGTACATTAGCAAACCGGGAGACAACAGACATCAGTTCAGCTGAATTACGGAGGCCGATATTATCAATCCAGCGACACTGCATGGAAACCGGATGATGATGAAAGCACACAAGCGTGTGCAATTCGGGGGCTTCGGACAGCGCGGATTCGAGCCGGGCGAGCTCCGTATCAGGTAATTCACCGTACACCTTGCCCGCAACACGGCTGTCAAGCATCACCACCTGCCAATGAGGGGTGCGCAATATTCGATCCTGCAGGCCAGTGCCATCAGTCACTGCCGCCATATTGTCCAGGTCATCGTGATTGCCGGGGATCCAGAAACTGGGGGCTGCGAAGGGCTCCAGTTCAGCTTTCAAATAACGGTAAGACTCGCTGCTCCCATCCTGGGAAAGGTCACCGGTCACCAGCATGGCATCCATATCCTGATGATCAGCACGAATGATATCCAGCACACAACGCAAGCTGTCCAGCGTATTCATACCCAGCAAGTGTCCATCCTTCGTCGCACTCAGGTGGGTATCTGTAATCTGGATCAACCGGAAGGTTGATGTTCTATCAAAAAAGACCAAACGCCACTCCCATCAAATACCAGGCTACCTGCCAGCCGGAAATTTCCTTATACGCCGTCAGCTGGCGAATGCCTGCCAGGACTCAATACGACTTCCTGATCAATATGTCCGAATTTAATACAATGTTCCAGCCAGTCAGCCAGAAAGCGATTTAACTGGGTTTTTTCATCCGGCAAACGCATCCTGTCATTCGGATAGTCGTAGCGTCCTTCACGGACACGCTCGTTCTGAAACCCAATCACTTCCGCGAGGCGCACATCGTGGTACATGCGCACACTCATAACCGGCGGAGCCACCCAATTGGCCGTTTCATCAAACTGGGCAACTTTCAGCATAGTGGTGTATCGGTGACTTGCCTCAATTTTAACGGATATTCTGAGCGCGGGTTGCGAGCCATTACTCATGCTGTACGTATGTTGTACACCGACAGTGTGATCTGGCACCAGTTTTTGCAGACGTGCATAGTTGGCCTGTCCAAGAGAGGATAAGACAGACAGGTCAGGAACATAACGTTGTCGTGTGCGGTTGCTCATAATCACAATCAAGGTTGCACAATGAATCAGCACTGCAGCAGTCGCTCAGCACTGGCGTAATTCACTGTGATGAATTTTCATCCACTGCAGCGCAATAATAGTGGCTGCATTGTTAATTTTGCCTGTTTCAAACGCCTGCCAGGCGGCTTCAAAACTCATCAGGCGCAAGCGGATATCTTCATGCTCGTCTGGCAAACCATGAATACCGCCAACGCCACTGCTATCCAGTAACCCGCAATAGAGATGGACCCTTTCGCTCGTTCCCCCAGGAGAAGACCAATAACGGCAGATCGGCAGTAACTGATCAAACTGACAACCGGCCTCTTCCATCGTCTCGCGGGCAGCCACTTGCTCCACCGACTCTCCGGGTTCGATCATCCCTGCTACCAGCTCAGTCAACCAGGGTGTCTCATCATCAGCGAGGGCACCAACCCGAAACTGTTCGGTTAATACCAGTAAATCCTGTTTGGGGTCATACAACAGCACGCACACCACTTCTCCACGTTCAAATAACTCGCGGCAAAAAGTGTCGGTCCAGCCACCCGCAAAGGTCTTGTGACGCAGCCACAGGCGTTCGATACGAAAGAAGCCCTGATAAGCCACATCCTTGCGTGTTAGTACCCAATCTTCATGACCTGGCGTCGTATCTTCGTAATCCATACTTGACCTGACTATATTACTGGACAAGAATATTTGTAATTAGCCACATGCACGCACTGTTCTGAACGCGTGCACAATGCCACTGCGGGCCACCGGTTTTTTTCTGATAGACTCGTTGGCACGTCTACTTTCCAGGATTCAGCAAAGGTTTTGCCATGAAAAAACTGCTTTCCATCTCAGCCCTGGTACTGGCATCCAGTGTCGCTACAGCGAGTGACCTTAGCACCATTTACCGCCAGGCGGCCAGCAACGACGCGGAAATTGCCGCCGCCAGAGCAACGCGGGAAGCAAATAGCTATAACGTGATGATTGCTCGCGGTGCTATCTTGCCCCAAGCACAGGCGTCTTATAGTTACACCCACTATGACGTTGAAGCCGATAGTGCCAGCATCGTTAATATCATCCAGAATAACGACTATTCAGTATCGACCAACAAGGCCGATTACGAGCTCGGCTCACTCCAACTGTCAGCCTCCCAAACGCTGTTTAACCTCAACAGCTGGTATACCTATCAAGCTGCCAAAACCGTGGATAACAGCTACGAATCACAGCTGCAACTGGCGGAGCAACAACTGCTGGTACGTACTGCCCAAGCCTATTTTGATATCCTGCGGGCGGCCGACAACCTTGAAACCGGCAAAGCCGAAGAACGTGCTGTCAAGCGCTCACTGGAACAAACCCGCCAGCGTTTTGATGTCGGCCTGATTGCCATTACCGACGTTCATGAAGCACAGGCCAGCTACGACCTGTCTGCCGTCAACCTGCTGAGCCTGCAGGCGGCCCTGGACGTCAGCTATGAAGCTCTGGAAGTCCTGACTGGCCAGCGTTACGACGACATTGCCAGCTTGCAGAGCGATGTCAAAATGCAGATGCCTGCTCCTGCGGATGTCTCCTCCTGGGTCGAATCAGGTCTGGAGAAATACGCCGGTATTCGCATGGCGATCGCACAAAAAGAAGGCGTACGTCTGCAGCGTAATGCAACCCGCTCCAATCGGCTGCCAACCGTCAATCTCAGCGCCAGCTATACTACTGGCGACAGTGCACCAACCTATACGCCTGACCCGACCGATTCAACGGTCAGCACCATTGGCCTGACGGTTTCCATGCCATTGTTTACCGGTGGTTCCCTGTACGCGCAGAGTAAACAGTCCGCCAGCAACCTGGCTACCGCCGACTACCAACTGGAACAACAGCGTCGCGGCGTAAAACAGAACATCCGCAGCCTGTTCCGCCAATTGCAAACCAGCGTCCAGAACATCAACGCCCGCAAGCAAGTCATCACCTCGGCACAAAGTGCCCTGAAAGCCACTGAAACCGGCTATCAGGTCGGCACCCGTAACATCGTCGAGGTACTGAACGCACAGAAAAACCTGTTCAGTGCCCAACGTGATTACGCCAATGCCCGTTATGACTACATCATTAACTTGCTCAATCTGAAGTTTTACGCCGGAACCCTGAGTGAACAGGATATTGATGTGTTAAACAGCTGGCTGAAGGTCTAAACAGCGCAAGGCAAGGTGGGCGGGGAATAAAGCCCGCCCTACGCCTACGCGGATCCGTAGTCTGATTTCCATCAGTTCAGTGTTTTCAGCACTTTTTCACCGGCCGCTGCCAGCCATCGATATTTCGTTGTTTGCCGCGCGCAATCGCCAGTTGGTGATCAGCGACCGGGCTGACAATCACAGATCCCGCGCCGATGGTGACATTGGCTCCAATAGCAACCGGCGCCACCAGCGCCGAGTTGGAACCAATAAAGGCGTTGTCACCAATACGGGTTAATGCCTTGTTCACGCCATCGTAGTTACAAGTGATGGTGCCAGCGCCAATATTGACGTTGGTACCAACCTCGGCATCACCAATATAGCTAAGGTGATTCACCTTCGAGCCCGCCCCGATGTGGGCTTTTTTTACTTCGCAGAAATTACCGACCCTTGCGCCATTAGCCAGATCTGCCCCTGGCCGCAAGCGGGCATAAGGGCCAACCACACAGGCTTGCGCCACGGCGGCTTCATCAATATGGCAATAGGCTTCAACTCGTGTTGCTGCTGCCAGCTGGCTATTGCGTATCACACAGTAAGGACCAATCGTCACCCCATCGCCCAGGATGACATCGCCTTCAAAGATACAGCCTACATCTATCGCCACATCGTGCCCCACCGTCAGTGAACCCCGAATATCCAGCCGGGCTGGATCTGCCAATGCGACGCCGAGTCGCAGTAGATCATCCGCCTGCTGCCGTTGAAACACCCGTTCCAGTCCGGCCAATTGCAGTCGGTCATTCACACCCTGAACCTCGTGCTCATGCTGTGGATGGATTGCCCGCACCGCAATACCTTCTGCCACGGCCAGCGCCACAATATCGGTCAGGTAATATTCGCCCTGCACATTGTTGGCCGACAACAACGGCAGCCAGCGTCGCAGATGCCTGGCTGCCACCGCCAGAATACCGGTGTTCACCTCCCGAATAATACGCTGCTCCGGAGTCGCCTCTTTATGTTCCACGATCGCCTGAATGTTGCCGCTTTCGTCGCGCACAATACGGCCATACCCGGTGGCATCAACCAGCTCAATCGTCAGTAATGCCAAGCCGCCGTCCTGTCCTTTGGAGGCATGGGTTTGTTGCAGCAGCGCCGACAACGTTGCGGGGGTGATCAAGGGGACGTCACCGTATAACACCAGCACCAGCGCATCGTCCGGCACCTCCGGCAGCGCTTGGGCAACCGCGTGGCCAGTCCCTTGTTGTTGTTGCTGTATGGCCCAGCAAACGTCCTGCGCAATGGCCGCTTGCACCTGTTCGGCACCGTGACCAATAACCACATACTGACGAGCACCGGCGAGCTGACTGGCGCTGTCCAGCACGTGTTGCAGCATGGGCTTGCCAGCCAGCGTGTGCAGCACTTTGGGCAAGTCGGATCGCATCCGCGAACCTTTGCCTGCGGCCAGAGTGATAATCGCTAACGGGAGATCGAAGGAAGGAGATGGCTGAGACATGAAGGGTGCTCGCTTACCGGATAGCTGCCTGAATTGGGCGTCATTCTAACAGGCTGGCATCTTGCAGCCAGCCTGGGTGTCCCGCTTCGCTAGATTATACTGGCCGAGCTGTTAATGGCTGTGGCCAGCTTCATGGGTATGGCTGTGAAGTGGCAAATCGATACTGTCATCCTGCTCTTGCAAGATCAGTGACGCCTTGTCGAGTTCGGTGTCCGGTAAGCCAGCAGCATTCACCGCTACGGCTTCCAGACAGGTTTTGGCGCGTTGGGCCATATCAGCAATCAGCGCCGGATAGGCATCGCTGGCAATATCAATTTGCAACGCCATCGGATCCAGCTCACCGCGACCAACGTTAATCCCCTCAACAATCCGATCTACCAGCGCCGGGGAGAATTCCGGCTCACTGAAAACACACACCACTTCACCGCTCAATAACTGTGAACGCATGGTCTGCAGTGTGCGGATGCCCGGCTTTTGTTCTGGGCTGAGAGTAAAGGAACCCACCTGATTCAGGCCCATGGCGGCGACCCAGTGGTCGTAGGCGCGGTGAAAGACAAAAAAGCCTCGCTGCTGCACCGGCTGCAGTAATTGCCGCGCCGCCGCTACCGCCAGATCCACCGCGTTGGCAAACACCGCAGGATCACGACCCACCCGCTGCGCCAACTGCTGCTGAGCCTGCTTCATGATGTCGGGCGACAGCCACCAGTGTGGATCTTGAATCGGACTCTGCTGGCCCAGCTCGGCAACATTAATCCACACTTTATCAGGCCAGCGGGTGGCAAAGCCTTTCAGATAAGGCTCGGTCACTGGCCCGGCCCAGAGAATGATATCGGCGCTCTGGATCAGATCAATGTCGGAAGGACGCAGGGCAAAATCGTGCGGTGTCATACCGGGTGGCACCAGTACCCGCAGCCGCTCAGCCGGAATCACCGAGGCGGCGACCAGCGCCAACGGATGCACACTGGCCAGTACCATCGGCACCGGTTTGGCAGTTTGCCCGGATGAGCTGGCTATGGCGGTATCGGCAAACGCTGGCGTAGTGGCACCAAGAAGTACCAATAACAGCAAAAATATCACTTTCTTCATTGTGTCTCGTTCAGTCTTTCGTAAAATTGCAACATTATAACCTAAGGTTGCCCGTCCATGAGCCAGAATGTGTACCAACCCCACAATCATACGCACTGCGTCACAAAGGCACTGAGTCAGGCCCAGGCACTGTGCGACGACAAAGGGGCGCGCCTGACCCGAGTACGGCAACGGGTACTGGAACTGATCTGGCAAAGCCACAAACCGGTTGGCGCTTATGAATTGTTGCCCGCACTGGCCAGTGATGGCTTTAATTCCGCGCCACCCACTGTCTATCGGGCACTGGATTTCCTGCTCGATCTGGGGTTGGTGCATCGCCTGCATTCACTCAATGCCTATGTCGGTTGCAGCCATCCGGGTTCAAGCCATCCCGTTTGTTTTTTTATTTGCGAACGCTGCGGCCGGGCGCAGGAATTACCGGACGACAAACTGCAGGCTCTGACCCGACAGGTGGAGCAAGTCCTCGGAGTGCAGGTCCGCCATCAGCTGACCGAGCTGACCGGCCTCTGCCCCGGCTGCCAGGCCGAATCCGGACAGGCGGATGCCCCTCATGCCTGAAGCGACCCTGCTGTTAAAAGCAACCGGACTAAACCTCAAACGCCGCCACAAACAAGTATTAACCGATATTGACCTGGAGTTGCATGCTGGTCAGATCCTGACGCTGATTGGCCCCAACGGCTGTGGCAAGTCGACGCTGATCCGCGTCTTGCTGGGACTGGAAAGCATCGATTCCGGCTCGGTCTGGCGCCGCAAACCCCTCACCGTCGGTTATATGCCGCAACAATTACAACTGGAACCACGACTGCCCCTGACCGTGCTCGGATTTTTGCGGCTGGCTCGGGGAGCGCGTGACAGCGCCATCCACGGCTGGATCCAGCGACTGGGCATCCAACGACTGACCGATCAGGATATTCAGGATTTATCCGGTGGCGAATGGCAACGGGTGTTACTGGCCAGGGCGCTGTTACTCAAGCCCGACCTGCTGGTGCTGGATGAACCCGTCCAGGGTGTCGATGTTCAGGGTCAGCACGAACTTTACCAGCTGATACCTACCCTGCGTGACGAACTCGGTTGCGGCGTATTAATGGTCTCTCACGATCTGCATCTGGTGATGGCGGCCACCGACGAAGTGATCTGCATGAATGGCCATATCTGCTGTTCTGGTCACCCGGATCATGTCTCCGGCAGTGAGGCGTACCAACAACTGTTTGGCCAACGTACCGCGCCGATTGCCCACTACACCCACCATCACGACCACCAGCACTGTCTGGATGGCCATATCGATCACGACCAGACTGCGGAAACCAGCCAGCCATGAACGCTCTGATGATGTCTTACTGGTGGCTGATGCCACTCTTCAGTGGTTTGCTGCTGGCTTGCGTCACCGGGCCACTGGGCAGCTTTGTTGTATGGCGACGGATGGCGTTTTTTGGCGATACGCTGGCACACGGAGCGCTGCTGGGGATTACCCTGGGGGTAATTTCCGATATTCACCCAACCCTGGCGCTGCTGCTCAGCTCGCTGGTACTGGCGCTATTGCTGTATCCGATGCAACGTGTCGCGTCGCTCTCTTCCGATACCTTGCTGGGGATTATTTCCCACAGCATGCTGGCTGTCGGGCTGGTGGTACTGAGCCTGGCGCAGGATGTGCGGGTTGATCTGATGGGTTACCTGTTTGGCGATTTGCTGGCGGTGACCAGTAACGATACCTTGCTGGTCGCGCTAGCGGCGGTGGTCTGTATCGGCCTGATTATCTGGCAATGGCGCGGTTTGCTGGCGACCACCGTCAGCCCGGAATTGGCCACTATTGACGGCTATCCGGTGGCACGATTGCAGTTATTGCTGATTCTGATGTTGGCGTTGGTGATTGCCCTGGCGATGAAAATTGTCGGCATCCTGCTGGTCAGCGCCATGCTGATTATTCCCCCGGCGGCAGCCCGTAGCCTGTCACGCACCCCCGAGCAGATGGCCCTGTTCGCCAGCCTGGTCGGCATTCTGTCGGTACTGATGGGCATGACGGCTTCGTTCTGGTGGGATACCCCGGCCGGGCCAAGTGTGGTGGTCGCCGCCACACTGCTGTTTGTCGCCAGCATGGCGGTTACCAGACGCTGATCAGGTTCGGGGCAACTGCGGTACTGGGCGTGCTTACTGACCCTCACTGATCGTCGACAGCAGCACCGGTGTGTCATCCGACAGGTTCACCAGCAACACGCCGTCATCGGTGACACGCCAGATCGGTAAAAGACCAGCTACCGGAGACATCAAAACGTTTCAAGCCACCCGCATAACAGACAAACAGGTTATCTCCGTCAAGCGCCACTCCTCCCGGGTCAGCACAATCGCCGTGCTGCACTGGCTGCTGTCATCGCTACTACAGGGGTTGTCGTCGAGAGTACAGGCCAGTTGCGACACCAACGCCAGGAGTGAAACAGGCAGTACTGCCAGGCGGGTATCAAACGGAAGCGGCGGAGCGCTGCCATGCAATCCCTGCCTTCCCTGTTGGGGTTAATGTATGCCCGTGCAATCCATTGGTTACATTCCGGCCAGCGCGGCCAGAATAGGCGTCAAACGCCCAGGACGAAACGGAGGCTCGATATAACCTCTGAATTGCCACTGTGCATCCACCAACATCAAGTTGGCCGAATGATCCATCAAATATGGCGCCTCGCCGCGATCAACCCTGGCGTAGAAGCCATTGATCTCCTGCGCCAGCTGCGCCAGCGCCTGGGGATTGCCGGTCAGACCGACAAACGCCGGGTTAAAATATTGTAGATAAGGCGCCAGGCTGGCGGGTCGATCCCGTTGTGGATCCACCGACACAAACACCACGTCCAGACGTTGACGAGCCTCATCCGGCAGCGCTTTCCAGACCCGGTTCAGATCCGCCAGCGTGGTTGGGCAGATATCCGGGCAAAAGGTATAGCCAAAAAACACCAGCTTCCAGCCCGAGGAGAAACTGGCCTGATCACGGTGTTCGCCATGCTGGTCAATAAATTTGAAGTCACTGACCGGACTGCTGTGATTAAACAACATCACCCCACTGGTGGAGCCCAGTCGCGCTGCCGGATCGGCCAGATGAGCCATCAACATCCCCACGGCAGCCGATACAGCCAGCACCACGAAGAGTAAGATAGCGCCGACGCGGGACGCTGCAGACACCCGATTGTTCATTTACGTTCTCCTGTTGCTGATTCGTGAGTATACCAGCCATGTCGTTTACATCCGCTGTGCCAGCCCCCGGCTGGGCCGCGACACAAGGTCGCATCCTCGCCATTGCCTGGCCGGTGATGCTGAGCAATATCACCGTGCCACTGCTGGGTCTGGTCGACAGCGCGATTCTCGGCCATCTGCCCGACGCCGCCTACCTCGGCGCCGTCTCAATTGGTGCCCAACTGTTTACCCTGCTGTGCTGGAGCTTCGGCTTTTTACGGATGGGTACAACCGCGCTGACGGCGCGCAGCCGCTCGACCGCCGAACAGACCGGGGTATTGGGCCATGCATTCTGGCTGGCTCTTCCCCTGAGCGCCATTATTGGCTGCTGTGGCTGGCTGCTGTTACCTCAGGTAATCCCCTGGATGGGGGCGACGCAAGCGGTCTCTGACGGTGCCCAACTGTACCTCAGTATTCGAGTCATTTCGGTGCCGGCAGTCTTCGCCCAGTATGCGCTGTTGGGCTGGTTTATCGGCCGTGGCCAAACCCGTGTACCACTGATCATTATGACCGTCACCAACCTGGCGAATGGTGGCCTGGATGCCTTGTTTGTCTATGGTATGGACATGACCACTGACGGGGTTGCCCTCGGCAGCGTTATTGCCGACTACCTCGGTCTCGTCACCGGGTTGTGGTTTGTCTGGCGGCAACAGAGTGGCGTTGAGGCTCTCGCTGACCAGCACTGCCTGATTCACAAAGTCCTACAGCGTTGGCACCGCCGCCCGTCCTGGCAGCAACTACAGCCCATGATCCGCATCAACCGCCAGCTGTTTGTAAGAACGCTGACGCTGCTCTTGGTGTTTGCCTTTTTTAACGCCCAGGGTGCACGTCAAGGCGAGCTGATTCTGGCGGCCAACAGCCTGATGATCACCTTGCTGTTGCTGATTTCCAACGCCCTGGACGGCATTGCCCATGCGGCAGAAAGTCTGACCGGACAAGCACTGGCGCAGACCGGTCAAACCGCACACCAGCGACGCAGCCGCGATGCTATCGAACGCCTGTCCGTTAACGTTCAACGCATCGTTATTATTACTGGCGTCAATTCTCTGACATTGGCAATCCTGCTGAGCCTGACCTTTACCGCTGCGGGCAACTGGTTATGGCCACTGTTTACGAACAACCCGGCGCTGTTACCACTATTGGATGAGTATCAAATCTGGCTGATTGGTTTGCCTCTGGTGGGCTTCTGGAGCTACTGGCTGGATGGGTTGTGTATCGGTGCCGGTGCCGCCAGTACCATGCGTAATGCCATGTTAACTGCCGCATTACTGGTCTTCATGCCGCTTTGGTGGCTCACCAGCGAGCTGGGCAACACCGGTTTATGGCTGAGTTTTTATGCGTTTTTATTGGCCAGGGCGGTATTTGTGATGCGCTTCACACTTCAGCTTTATCGCGAACCTGTCTCTTTTGCACCAGAGCACTAATCGACTGGCCAGTCCGTCAATATTTACTATACTTTTTTGATCAGCACCTACATCTATTAGTAAATCATTGATTTTACTACAATAACTAAAAATACAGAGGTAATAATGACGCCTATGGCCGTAACCAGCCCGCGTGTACAGAACGATCTGCAACAAGGATCTGATCTGGAAGCGCGCATCACCGCGAGCCTCAACAGCCTGAGCCGTATCGTTCATTTGGCCAGTGAAGCCGCCGTCAGCCAGCTTTGTCAGTACACCCTGGCCTATTGCGTCTATCAGCGTCTGGTTCTGCCACCGCTCAAGAACAGTGCGCCGCGTCTGCACCGGCGCATTGAAAACACTCTGCCACTGCTCGAACTTTCGATACCTGCCGGTGCCTCTGGCAGCCTGATCGCCTTGCGGCAGGCCTATTTCACCCTGAGGATCTTGGAAACCTGCAATGACGCCTTTATTAGCCGTTATGGCCAACCATTGATCGATCATGACCCCGCCACCGCTAACATCGTTATACAGACACTGCTGGGTGACGATGCAATACGTATTGACGAGCAGATTGAAGCCCTGATCCACAACCCGGATGCCCTGATCAATCATTATCCTTCCGGCGCGAGCGCAACCACAGTGACCCGGATCTGTCAGCCATGGCCCTGTCTGTCGGCCAGCCTGGGACTGTCGAGCCAGTTACTGTAGGGCACATTTATAAATGACTGCACTCGAAATGACAGTGTTAAATATCGACTCAAAATGCTCATTTATCACTCATCAACTCGGCGTTGGCTTCCTGTGTCGCTCTAACGCCGGCATCCGTGCAGGCGTGCGCTTTTTCGCCGATTTTTGCCTTGTCCTTTCAGCGTTCGCTGCATTTTCAGATGCCCTGTAGCCTCGGACCGACTACTGACCCACTACGCCCGGCATCATGGCTGACACATGCTCCAGCACAAAACTCTGCAGAGCCTTGATTCTGCCGCTGCCTCGCATGTCCTTGTGATACACAAACCACATATAAGAAGGCTCCGCATGGAGACCAAACTCAACCAACTGCAGCGCTTCATGACTATTGCCCGAGCGCTGTAACATGCCGATCGGACCAATGCCCATTCCCGCAGAGACTGCTGAATAAATATCGGTAAAGCTGTTGCTCTCAAATACGATCTGATGAGGGTCAAGGCGTTCCAGCAATTGCCAGATACCGGAAATCTGACGCTTGTTACCCGACGGCAGCACCCACTGATGACGATTCACATCCGCCAGCGACCTCGGCGTACCATAACGCTGGATATAACGTTTGGCGGCATAGTACTCCATAGTGGCAGGCAGCAACCGGCGTGCAATCAGATCCGGCTCCTGCGGTTGGCTGCCCATGCGGATGGCCACATGCACATCACCACTGACCAGCGACATCCGGTCATCGGTGGCTACCACCTGCACCCGGATGTGCGGATACTGCTCCCGAAAGGCATGTAACAAGGGAGCAAAAAACAGCGAAAAATCAGACACCGTCGAAATCCGCAGCGTGCCGGACGGCGATGCCTCAAATGACGTCAGGCCGGAATATAACCGCAGCATTTCATCCGCAATCGGTTGCATCCGTTGCAGCATCAACTGACCGGCATCCGTTAACCGATAACCACGCTGATGGCGGATAAACAGCTTCACTCCCAACTGCTGCTCCAGCCGGGAGATACGCCGCAGCACAGTGGAATGGTTCAGCCCCAAGCGTTCTCCGGTCTTGCTCAGGGTGCCCAGTTCCGCCACCCGGTAAGCAACATAGAGATCATCCCAGCTGAAATCGTCGTTTTGCACAATTGGACTCTCGAGCCACCATATCAATGTGCATTTTTGCACAATAATTGTCGAGTAATCGCTATTTTTACCACATTCAATATTGCGTAATGTAGGCGGCGTACAACGAGTGAATACCATTCACCGCTTTTGCTTTGATAGTGAGCCGAGCCACACAGCAATGAGACAAGCAAGGCAACAATACAAGCTGAAAGGACAAGAGGGAGCGTTATGATCACCAACACCTCCAGTCGCTACGGACTGATCGCCATCGCCTTGCATTGGCTAATGGCAGTGGGCATTTTTGGCATGTTCGGCCTTGGCCTGTACATGGTTGAACTGACCTACTACGACAGCTGGTATCACGGCTCGCTGGAATTTCACAAGGCCTCTGGTGTGCTGCTGGCACTGGTATTTTTAGCCCGACTGCTGTGGCGGCAAATCAACACCGTACCGACCGGCCTGTCGGACAAAAAAATCGAGAATCAGGCTGCCCACCTGGTTCATTTAGGCCTGTATCTGGTGATGGCGGCCCTGTTTGTCAGCGGCTATCTGATTTCTACCGCCGATGGCCGCGCCGTCGATGTGTTTGGTGTGTTTTCTGTCCCCGCCACCCTGACCGACCGTGGCAGCCAGGAAGAAATTGCTGGCAAGGTGCACGAGCTACTCGCCTGGTTACTGATCGGAATGGTGGCTTTACACGCCCTCGCGGCGTTAAAACACCAGCTTATTAACCGGGATAACACCCTGAAGCGTATGCTCCGGCCGTAAACCCGGCCACTGGCTCTCTTTTTAACAAATTGATCAACCGATCAAACAACGATTTAACCAACCATTAATTATCAGACCCCCAAGGAGCTCGACCATGAAAAAACTGCTGATAGCCCTGTCTGTTGCTGCTGCAGCCATGACGGCCACTGTCGCCAACGCCGCTGACTATGTAGTGGATACCAAAGGTGCCCATGCCTCCATCAACTTCAAGGTCAAGCATCTGGGTTACAGCTGGCTGACAGGCCGCTTCAATACATTTGAAGGCAAGTTCGACTGGGACAAGGCTAAACCAGCCGCTGCCGACATCGAGATCAAGATTGATACCACCTCGATCGACTCCAACCATGCGGAACGTGATAAACACCTGCGCAGTAAAGACTTCCTCGCCGTCGACAAATACCCGACTGCGACGTTCAAAAGCACCAGCTACAAGCCAACAGGCGACGGCAAGGGTGAGCTGAGCGGTGAATTCAATCTGCGCGGCGTGACCAAAACCATTACCTTCCCGGTTAGCCAGATCGGTGAAGGCGACGACCCATGGGGCGGCTATCGCGCTGGATTTACCGGTACCACCACCATCATGCTGAAGGACTACAACATGGATGGTTACTTGGGTAACTTGCCGATAGAACTGGAATTAAACGTGGAAGGTGTCCGCCAGTAACTCTTCCCGAACTCCCCCGAGCCTCTGGCCCAGCCTCGCTGCTGGCCAGAGGCTGATCTGGTTCCCGTACGGGAGCCAGAACTCCGGTTTATTTACTGCAATCGCTCTGCCAGGGTTTGCGCCAGCTCCTGCTGGAGCTTGTCGGCCACCGCTTCGGCCGCCCCCTGCCAGGCATTAGCCTCAAGACCCGAAACCCCACGGGCCGTGTCACTGAATGACGACAATACCCGACCATCGCGATCCGCTATGGTGATCCGCGCCTGCACAAACGCATAAAAACGACCACCTTGCTGGCGCGAACTGCGTTCGGCACTGACGCCAAACACCAAGTCAACATTGTTTTGTGGCTGCCCAGGTGTCTGCATGCGCAATCCCTGTGACGTCAGCGTTTCGATCAACGCGCCCTGCATCAGCCGGGCATCATCATTGTCAAACGACAAGCGCACTGTTAACTGATCCAGCAGCGTGTAAACCCGCTGCTGCAAAGCCTTGTGCTCAGCGGATAACGCCGGTATCCGATGCTGCACACTGACCAGACCCAGCTTCTCCGCAAACGCCTGCCGTTCGGCAATCAGGCCCAGGATTGGCAGCATCACACGCAGTTGTTGCAAGGTATCACCCTGAGGCTGGACATTGGCGTACTGATCCAGTTGTTGCTCTACTTCGGCCATTTGCTGGCGCAAACGGGCAGATGCCGCTGTACGATCCAGCTCCGCCAGCGCATAGGCGTAGCCATTGGCCACGCTGGCATCGGTAATGCTGACCTCATCGAGCTGTACTTCGGCAACCTGACTGCGAGCGTATTGGCTGACGCTCCGCTGCACACGGGTTGCTGTACCGGTCGCAGCGGTTTCCGTGACGGTGGAAGAAAAATCACCACTGATGGTCACCCGTAACTGACTGACCAGATCCACTCGCGCCAGCTCGCTGGCACGCTTGACCGCACTGGCCGGATCACCGTACACCTCGATACTGCCTACGCCGTAAGCCATTCCAGCAGCAGAGGGCGGCGTCACCGCCCAAACGGGAGTACCGTCCCGCGACAAGCGGGTGTCGTTATCCGCCATGCTGTTGTCCGGCTGGCTCGGTGAGGAGGCACAGGCCGCCAGCAACAGGCAACACCCGGCGACGACCAGGTTTTTGAGCGTATGGCAGTGTGCTTGATGAATCATGCGTTACAACCCGAACGACGACTTTTTCTGGTACTTCTGAATCTTCTTCTGGCCATTCCAGACTTCGATATTGGATTCCATATCGATCAGCTTCAGATCCACCTGATAAAAAGTAACGCGTTCCTTGTCGGCCTGATCCACAATCGAATTCAGCGTCCCGGACAGGGCATAATCGGCGGCTTTTTCCTGCCCCTGTGCCTTGGCATCCTTGGCATTCAGCTCCTGATCAGAACGTTCATCCCGTACTGATTCACGTTCTTCGCCACCAGCAACAAAGCTGGCTTTGCCAGAACGAATAATGCTGCGCTTGATATCATTGATAAAGGTATCCACCGCGATATGCTCATGGGACTTATTGCTGATGCGCTGGATAATCACCGTAGGCTTGCGGCCGTTGTTCATCTCGAACTCGGTCGCCCAAGGGAATGACACCATATCGGCGACCATTTCTTCAGCAACCAGGCGTGAATCAGTAGCATTCCAGCGATCCGACAGGGCAATTTCTTCATTGCTGTCAACACGCTTGACCTGAGTACTGCAACCCGTCACGGCCACGGTAGCAAGTACCACACAGCCAATCAGCAGCGTCTGCGGTGCTTTTACCAACGGTGCTTTGATAAACGCAGACTTTCGCAACATATGCATAAACATGGTCATCCTCTCCCTTTCCAATAAATATTTACCGATCAGTATTTTGCAACAGAAGCCGCAACACCCGCACACCAACCATAGCAGGCACGGATTATCTGGTTGTTGATATATTCCCCAGCGAGCGTACCTGCCACAGAGCAATCTGGCCCGGCTGCAACGTCATCCGGGTTTGATGGGTATCGACCACGCCGGGTTCCAGCGTTGACGTCAAGGTCAGTTCATTGTCGCCCGCTGGCAAGGTCAAGCGCCGGATACGAATATCACTAGGCAACAGAATCCAGCTGCGGGTTTCAGCGGCTTCGCTCAGTTGCGCCGCCAGCTTGCCAATAAACGACATCACTCCCTGGGAATCAACACTGTTACCCAGCGCTTGAGCCGACACGGCTTTTAGTGCCGAGCGCGCCAATGCTTGCTGGATATCGGACGATGACTTCAGCAGCCGCTCCTGAATCGCCAGCTGTGCCGGGCTGGCCGCTTTGACCAGCGGCAACGACCGTGCTTGACCCGGCGTATTCACCACCAGTGTCGATTCACCCAGCAACGCTGGCGGCCGATAGTAGGGCACCGTTACTCGTAACGAAGTGCCAATGGCCTTGTCGAGGCCCAGATCTTCGATCTGTTTCCAGGCTGGCCCCAGTAAAATGGTTTTGGTAAAAGGACTGAAAACAAAGCCGTTACGGGTGCCATCCAGATAAGCCGTAAGGATGTTGTAGATACCCTTGTCAGCGTAAAGCAAATAAAACCAGGCCCAGGCATCGCGATCATTCGCACCAAGGTAGGGCTGCAACTTGATGGAACGGGTATTGGGGTCGGCCCACATATTCACATTCAGCTCTTCCAGTTCCGGAGCCAGTCCCTTGTGTTCAATCACCACAACTTGCGCCTGCTGCGGGTCGAGCTGATCCAACTGCTGGCGCTGGGAGGCGGTCAGCTTGTCTTGCGTCAGGCGAGTCAGTTCCGCACCGTAGCCACCGGCCAACGTCATCATGCGCACGGTATCAAACCAGGCCTGCTGCGCCATGCCATCCCCTAACCGATACTGTTTGGCATAACCCTGTTCGTAGGTTTCGGCGGCTTTCTGGTAGCTGATGCGGGCATCATCGTACTCCCGGTTCATTTCAAAACTGAGGCCGGTAAGGTAGTGCGCCAGGGCATCGTCGCGATAGGTCAGATTATCCTTGTTGATCACGCTGCCAGACAACACCCGGAACAGGCTTTTCAACTCGCCATAAGTACTGTCAGCCTGCTCATTTTTGTCGGCGTAACTGCCTTTCTGGTCGCGCATATCATTCAGTTTGATCACCAGCCGACGGGCTTCGACACGGGCGTCGTCCAACGCATCCAGACGCTTGTCACGGCTGCTCTGATCCGCTGCAATTGAGAGATAATTCAACGCTTTATAATAATTGATCAGCAGTTTTTCATGGGGTTGTCCGGCATAGTCAGCCTGACGGGCATTGGTAAACATCGCCAGCGTACTATTAACCACACTGGTGGTTTCCAGCTGCTCGCTGATACGCTCAGCCTCTTCAAAGGCCTGGTTACTGCCGGGATAATCGGCATTCAGATGGCGGATAACACCCAATTCGAGATAATAGAGCAAGCGGTCACTGCCGCTGGGGGAGAGCGCCTGTTTGAGTTGCGCTTCGGAGGTGACGAAGTTGCCTTGTTTGACATCCTGCAATACGGCACTCAAACCCGCCCCATAGGTGGCGCAGCCCTGAAGTAACAGCAAGAGAATAACTGGCAAAACATTGCGCGCCCGACACCTGATCACAACAAACAACTCCATGTTGGCAAGAGCGCCAGTCTAACGACCGAAGCCGCCGCGACCAAGTTAAAATGTGCTCCAGCGGTCGGATGTCGGGCGTCAGACCTTGACGACAATCAGGCGTCAGGCGTCAGGCGTCAGGCCGATAATTTTCAGCGGCTGCTCTTCCTCATCCAGCAGCGCCTTGCCATCCAGCGGTGTTACCCGAGTGGCAAGTTCGGTGGCGAGGTTATTCTGCTCATCTTCAACAGCCTGTTCCGAGGTGGTTTGCGTGTAACCGCAGCTCACGCATTCACGCACTTCTTCCCCGGCTTCATTGCTGAACATCACCAGCCGATCCATCTCGGCGCATTTGGGACAGACCGCACCGGCAATAAAACGGCGCGGACGTTGACGTTGGATGACTGTCATCAGGCAATCTCGTCTTCAGTGGTGGATTGTGGCAGGTCGATACCGCAGTGGCGCAACAGTGGCTCGACCGATGGCGCACGGCCGCGGAAGTTCTCGAACAACTGCGCCGCTTCGCGACTGCCGCCCTGGCTGAGGATCTCATCAAGAAAGCTCAAGCCCGTCTGCTTGTTAAAAATACCTTCGTCTTCAAAGCGCGAAAAGGCATCGGCACTCAACACCTCGGCCCACTTGTAGGAGTAATAACCCGCCGCGTAGCCACCCGCAAAAATATGGGTAAAGCTGTGCTGGAAACGGCTGAACGGCACAATCGGCACGACGGTTACCTGGCTGCGGACATCATTCAGCAACGCCTGAACATCCGCACCCTGATCACGGAATTCGTGATGCAGGCGGAAATCAAACAACGAAAATTCGATCTGCCGCATGGTGCCCATGGCGCTCTGGAAATTCTTCGCGGCCAGCAACTTGTCGAGCAGCGCTTTTGGCAGCGGCTCGCCAGGTTGCCCGTTTTTATGCAAATAGTGTCCAGAAATAAACGCCAGCGCCTCCGGCTCGTAACACCAGTTTTCCAGAAACTGGCTTGGCAGCTCCACCGCATCCCAGGCAACGCCGGAAATACCACTCACCGCCGCGACGTCCATACGGGTCAGCATATGGTGCAAGCCATGGCCAAATTCGTGGAACAAGGTGGTCAGCTCGTCATGGGTTAGCAGCGCTGGCTGTTCGCCCACTGGCGGGGTGAAGTTACACACCAGATAAGCGACCGGCAGTTGCAGTCCCGCTGCAGTCTGGCGGCGCGTCCGGCAAACATCCATCCAGGCACCCCCGCGTTTTTTCGCACGGGCGTAAAGATCGAGATAGAAAGACGCCAGATGCTGGCCATCTTTGTGAATTTCAAAAAAACGCACATCTGGATGATAGCTGTCAAAATCCTGCTGCTCGACAAACTCCAGGTCGAACAAACGCGAGACCGTTTCAAACATCCCCTTGATCACGGTATTAACCGGCAAGTACGGGCGAATGTCTTCCTGCGAAATGGCGTAACGCTGTTGCCGCAACTTTTCGGCGTAATAGCCCACATCCCAGGGCTGCAGATCGTCGGCGTTGTAGTCGTCTTTGGCAAATTGCTTCAGTTCCGCTATTTCGCGCTCCGCCTGCGGCTTGGCTTTTTTCGCCAGATCATCAAGAAATTCCAGTACCTGAGCGGGTGACTCAGCCATTTTACTCGCCAACGACAACGCCGCATAACTCTCGTAGCCCAGCAGCTGCGCCTGCTCATAACGCAATTGCAGGATTTCCAGCATCAGCCCGGAGTTATCAAATTCACCGGCATTCGGGCCAACGTCTGAGGCTCGGGTGACGTTGGCGGTATACACCTCTTTACGCAGCTCACGGTTATCGGCATAGGTCAGCACCGGATAGAAAGACGGAAAATCCAGTGTAATCAGGTAACCGTCCAGCTCTTTCTGCTGCGCCAGTTGCGCCAGCAGGGATTTGGCGCTGTCGGGCAAGCCCGCCAACTCGGCTTCATCGGTGATGTGTTTGTGCCAGGCATGGGTCGCATCCAGCACATTCTCACTGAACTTGCTGGTAATTTCCGACAGCCGCTGGCTGATGTCGCCAAAACGCTGCTTTTTCTCGGCGGGTAAATCGACACCGGCAAGGTGGAAATCACGCAGTTCATTATTGATCGTGGTTTGCTGCTGCACACTCAACGACGCAAATTCCGCTGACGCCTTCAGCGCTTTGTAGGCATTGCACAACTCGGCATTTTGACCGATTTCGGTGCTGTACTGGCTCAATAACGGCAAACAGGCGTTGTAGGCTGCGCGTAACTCATCCGAGTTTTGCACGCCATTCAAATGCCCGACGGGCGACCAGGCCTTGTTCAGCTCGTCATCCCACTGCTCCAGCGGAGCCGCCAGATTATCCCAACCCGGTGCCGCACCCGACGCTTTGAGATCGGCCAGTAATTGTGCCAGACGCTCGCGATTACGGTTCAACAGGGATTCAATAGCAGGCTGTATATGCTCAGGCTGAATCGCCGAAAACGCTGGCAACAGCTGATCTTCAAGCAAAGGATTGGTCATGAATAGTCATCCGTAATCGAAGGGGCAATAGACAGAGTATTTGGGGCAATACGCGACAATTCAAGGAGAATCCTGCAACGATACATTTTCGCTATCAGTGTTGCAGGGTTCAATCCAGCGGGAGCCTGCATGGCAGCAGGCACTCCCAGGATACGCGCCTCCATGAACCTGTCGGTATAACGCCTCGGACTCAGGCGTTCATAAACGGATAGTCGGTATAACCTTCCACCCCGGAGCTGTAAAAAGTGTCCGGGTTAGGTGTGTTCAACTCGGCACCCGCCTTGACGCGCTCAGGCAAATCCGGATTGGCCAGCAGACCAGTACCAAATGCCACCACATCAGCCTTGTTGGCCGCTACAGTCGCCGCCGCTTCTTCCGGGCTGTAACCCATATTGACCATCAGTTGGCCGTTATAGTACTCACGGGCAACCGTCAGCACGTCGCCACTTTGTATGCCAAAAAAATCCGCCCGCATGACATGTAAATACGCCAGATCAAAACGATTCAACTCGGTGGCCAGATATTGCATCCAGCCCATCGGGTCGCTGTCGGCCATGCTGTTAAAACTGTTTAGCGGCGACAAGCGTAAACCCACCCGGCGACTGCCAATTTCAGCCGTCACCGCTTCCAGTACTTCAAACAGCAAACGCGCGCGATTTTCCAACGGGCCGCCGTATTCATCGGTACGCTGGTTGGCCTTGTCGCGCAGGAACTGGTCGATCAGATAGCCATTGGCGCCATGCACTTCGATACCATCAAAACCGGCGCTGATCGCATTCGCGGCGGCGCGGCGAAAATCTTGCACGATGCTGGCGATTTCATCTTTTGTCAGTGCACGCGGTACGGTATAAGGCTTTTTGCCTTCCGGCGTGTGGACTTCATCTTCAATCGCAATTGCGCTGGCAGAGACTGCTTCCTTGCCACCGTTCAACAAAGGATGCGCAGCCCGGCCAGCGTGCCATATCTGCATAAAAATCTTGCCGCCTTTGGCGTGTACCGCAGCGGCTGTTTGCTTCCAGCCTTCTACTTGCTCGGCAGAATACACGCCAGGGTCATTACCAAACGCCGACGTTGCTTCCGTGACCATCGTGCATTCGGTAATCACCAGACCGGCGCTGGCACGTTGGGAATAATATTCTGCCATCAATGCGTTAGGCAGGTGGTCAATTGCCCGGCAGCGGGTCAGTGGCGCCATTACAAACCGGTTGGCAATTTCAACGTCACCCAATGACACAGGAGTAAACAACACATCCAGATTCGACATAAACAGATCTCTAGCAAGTGAATGGTGGGGAAGCTCTAATATGAGTACAGTAACGACGGATTTCACCCGCCCGACTCGAGACACATTGTTGCACCAGCAGATCAGCCAGCGGGTAATTGACAACACAATATTCACAATACCGCCGCCACAACATCCGACCAACAACACAGGAGTACCGCGCGATGAAAAGCGTACGCAGCTATCAGGGTCAGATCCCCACACTCGGCCAACGCGCCTTTGTCGACATCAGTGCCGTAGTGATTGGCGACGTACAACTGGGCGATGACAGTTCGGTTTGGCCACTGGCGGTGATTCGTGGCGATATGCACCACATCCGCATTGGTGCCCGCACCAGCGTGCAGGATGGCGCAGTGCTCCACATCACCCACGCCAGCGACTACAACCCCGGAGGCTACCCGCTAATCATCGGTGACGACGTCACCATCGGCCATCAAGCCATGCTGCACGGCTGTACCATCGGTAACCGCGTTCTGGTCGGGATGAAATCCATGATCATGGACGGTGCCATAGTGGAAGACGACGTTATCGTTGGTGCCGGTGCCACCGTCACCCCCGGCAAGGTACTCAAAAGTGGCTGGGTCTACATGGGAACGCCCGCCAAACCGGTACGGGAAATCACCGCCAAGGAACGCAGTTTTTTCACTTACGGAGCCGGGAACTACGTAAAACTGAAGGACAAACACCTGGCCGAGGGTTATGACCAAGCGTAGGGAAATAATTTGACACTGGAGTTCGCCAAGCCGCCAAGTTCCGCCATATTGCATCCATGAATTAGCCATGATCACAGAGCAATTTCGAGGAACCCCAACCTGAACAAAGAGCTCAGCGTTGAGGATATATCAGCAGACCTACACCTCCCTCGAAGACATACACTGATGGCTGCCTCCGGCTACTGGTTGGGTTGGTTTGGTTTGGGTTGGGTTGGGTTGGGTCACTGTGTTCAGAGATCAGACTGAAGTGATCAATGCCCTGTGCACCATGCAAGAATACCCCAATACCAGAGTTCCTGAGTTATCCCGCCATAGCGATCCTTAATCGTCCAACCGCAGTCATCAGGATATAAAGAGAGATTGCCATAGAGTCACACTTGCCCACACCCGCTCCGGAGGCCACCCATGACTGAGATTTGTATCTTCCCCATCCCGGACTGCGTTACCTTCCCCGGCACCGTATTCCCCTTGCATGTGTTCGAACCGCG
>TARA_R110000868_G_scaffold264879_1_pt1 | contig 46934 bp, 36 predicted proteins | sample TARA_R110000868 | Tara Oceans TARA_R110000868 (sample SAMEA4397489) | marine metagenome | biome: Polar Biome; feature: [SRF] surface water layer (ENVO:00010504); material: water (ENVO:00002006), including particulate matter (ENVO:01000060) such as... | depth 5 m | reverse complement strand
ACGTTTAAAAGATCTAGAAGAAGTAGCTTACGGATTTACTGGAGTGAAAAATGCTTATGCAATTCAAGCTGGTAGAGAATTACGTGTGATTGTAGAAAGCGAAAAAGTTTCTGATGACAATGCAGCTACTTTATCATTTGAAATTTCACAAAAAATACAAACAGAGATGACTTATCCTGGTCAAGTAAAAGTTACTGTAATTAGAGAAACAAGAGCTGTAAATATAGCTAAGTAGTTTTGAGTAGTCCATCCTGATGGAGACAGCTAACATTAAATAAAAAAAAATCGCACTTGGTAAGTGCGATTTTTTTGTTTAATAGAATGCCGTTTTTAAAAATTAAACAGGAGATTCACTCAACCAAAAAAAATGATTAAAAATGAGCTACAGCTTACTATTTCCTTGGATGGAAATTGTTAATGACTTCAGTCAAATATTTCCTGTCTAGATGCAAATAAATTTCGGTTGTAGTGATAGACTCGTGACCAAGCATCAATTGAATAGAACGCAAATCTGCACCATTTTCTAGTAGATGTGTTGCAAAAGAATGCCGTAAGGTATGTGGACTTATTTTTTTATTTAATTCGGTTTTTCTAGCTAAATCTTTTATAATCGTAAAAATCATTGCACGAGTAAGCTGGCTCCCTCTCCTATTAAGAAATAAAGTATCCCCAAAACCCTTCTTTATATTGACATGAATTCGAATTGTGTTTCTATACAACTCGATGTATTTTTTTGATAAATCACTAATAGGAACAAAACGCTGCTTATTGCCTTTACCAGTAATTTTAATAAATCCTTCATCAAAAAATAAATCAGAAATTTTTAACGAAACCAATTCAGAAACCCGAAGTCCACAACCATAAAGCAATTCTAGCATCGCTCTATTGCGCTCTCCTTCATTTGAAACTAAATCTATAGCTCCAATTAAAGAGTCAATTTCGACTACTGATAATGTATCAGGCAATTTTCTTCCCGTTTTAGGTATTTCTATAAGTTCTAAAGGATTGTCAAGACGGTAATCTTCAAATATTAAATACCCAAAAAAACTTTTAAGACCCGATATGATTCGCGCTTGTGAACGTGCATTGACTTCACTAGAAATGGTATAAATAAAGTGTTGAATTGTTTCTTCACTAATTTTTATAGGAGAAACATCAATTCCGTTTGTTTCAAGATACAAACACAATCTTTCAATATCGAAAGAATAATTTTCTATCGTGTTACTTGACAACCCACGTTCAATTTTCAAATACGATTGAAAGTTTTTTATATAGCTACTCCAACTCATAAATACAAAGTAAGCCTTTTATTTAATACAAAAACCTTCCAAAATTGGAAGGTTTTAAATAATATATAAAATTTTAAAATTTATATCCTACCGCTACTTGAAACACCGAATTTTTTGATTCCTTTTCCCCAGGACTTATACTTTCTTGCAACCTTAATAAGCCCAAATCATAACGAACACCTAACATGAAATTTTTAGTAATATCATAATTAGCTCCAAAATCAACGCTAATATCCGTTGTTTTGAAAAATTCCTTAACATCCACTCCTTCCGATTTTGCAGAAATTAAAAAACCAACTTGGGGTCCCAATTCAACGCTAAAAGAATCGGCAACGTAGTATTTTGCTAAAATTGGAATGTTTATATAATCCAGTTTTAAGGACATCCCGTCTGATTTAACTCCTTGACCAGAATATAAAATTTCTGGCTGAATAGCAAACTTATCGCCAATCATAAATTCACCAAAAACACCTCCTTCAAATCCAACTAAAGTTTTTGAATTATCAACATGTGTAACTGTTGCAATATTTAGACCTGCCTTAATACCAAAAGACATTTCTTTTTTATCCTGTGCATTATTGCTAGTTATTATAAATAACACTGCAATTGTAAAAATAATTTTCTTCATGATTTTAGTATTTAAAATTAGAATATCAAAGTTAAATAACTAATAATCAATAAGTTAATATCTGCAATCAAACTCGTTAACAATCAATAAGTTACGACTAAAAACAACGAAATAAGACTTTTAACACCTTTATACTTACATTATTTTCATCCTAGATCGGAAAGTGACATAGAAAAACAGCAACACATTTAAAAAATAAGCTTATAATTTTGACATAAAAACAAATAATATTACAATAACTATTAAATAAAAGAGTTCTAAATTGCTCGATATAAACAGACATTAATATTAAAACAATAACTTATGAAAAAATCAATTTTGATCGGACTTTTTTTCTTTGCCTTATCTACTAACGTTCAAGCACAATTAGTAAAATTTGGAATTAAAGCAGGTGTAAATTATGCAAACCAAACAGGGACTGCAATTACAGTAGATAATACTAATTATACAACAAGTGCAATAACCAGCTATCATGCAGGATTAGTTGCTGAAATTAATTTAATAAAAGGATTTTCTATTCAGCCCGAATTAATTTACTCAACGCAAGGAGCAACTTACAAAAATGCTTTTGAAGAATTCAAGAATGAGTTGGGTTATTTATCTATTCCCGTTTTGGCAAAAATTCATTTAAATAAAGTTGTCAGTCTTGACCTTGGACCTCAAGCCTCTTTCTTATTAAGCGAAAGAAATAACTTTGATGCTAATAACGCAGAAACTTTTGAATTTGCAGCTGTGGGTGGTTTAGGAATTAATCTAACTAAAAGTCTTTTCCTACAAGGCCGTTATGTTTTAGGTCTTACTGAAGCTTCAAAAGAGGCACAAACAAAAAACTCAGTGGTTCAAGTATCAGTTGGTTTTCTTTTCTAATAAGAGAATCAAAACTAATTTTATCAAAACCGTTTCATAATTGGAACGGTTTATTTATTTTTACAAAAACATAAATTATGAAAATTAGTATTGTCAACGGTCCAAATCTTAATTTATTAGGAAAACGTGAACCTGAAGTTTATGGAAGTCTAACTTTTGAAGAATACTTTACTAGTCTACAAAATAAATTTCCAACAATAGAATTCAGTTATTTCCAAAGCAATATTGAAGGAGAACTGATTGATAAAATCCAAGAATTTGGCTTTACTTATGACGGAATAATACTCAATGCAGGAGCTTACACTCACACCTCTGTAGGAATTGGAGATGCCATAAAAGCAATAACTACACCCGTTGTAGAGGTACATATTTCAAATACGTTTTCACGCGAGAGTTTTAGACACCAATCCTATATTTCAGGAAATGCAAAAGGAGTTATATTAGGTTTTGGCTTAAAAAGTTACGAACTAGCAATCCAATCTTTTTTATAAACAAATTAAGTAGGGTAATGGGGTTCTACATGAATTAAAACATGTCCTAATTCTGGAATTTCTGCTCGTAGTGTATCTTTTAATTTATGAGCCAAATCATGCCCTTCTTTTACTGTAATAGTACCATCAACAATTGCATGAAGGTCTACATGATATTTCATTCCTGCCTTTCGAATAAAACACTTTTCAGTATCTATAATACCTTCCACTTGAAAAGAAACTTTTCTTATTTCATCAATTAAGTCATCATTCAAATGCTCATCCATTATTTCGCCAAGGGCAGGCCTAAAGATAAGATAGCTATTATATAAAATAAAACCTGAAGCAAAAAGTGCAGCCCAATCATCTGCAGATTCATATCCTTTCCCCAAAATTAAAGCAATTGATATACCAATAAAAGCAGCTATAGACGTTATTGCATCGGATCGATGATGCCAAGCATCTGCTTTCAATGAAGAGCTATTTGTTTCAATACTTCTTTTCATTACCAACCGAAAAGAATATTCTTTCCAAATAATTATAGCACCCAAAACAAATAAAGTCCAAGATTTAGGCAAATCATGTGACGTTTGAATATTAATGATACTTTCATAGGCAATAATAGTAGCCGATGTAATCAAGAAACCAACTACTAAAAAAGTGATAAGAGGCTCAGCACGGCCATGACCATAAGGGTGATTTTTATCTGCTGGCTTATTTGAATATTTAATTCCAAATAGTACTAAAAATGAAGCAAATATATCAGTAGTTGACTCGATTGCATCCGCGATCAAAGCATAGGAGTTTCCAAAAAAACCTGCTAAGCCCTTAATTATTGCTAAACAAGTATTTCCTACAATACTGAAATAAGTAGCTTTTATTGCTTTCTCTTCGTGTGACATTTTAATTTTAGAATTAAAAAAATCGCTTAAATAAAATCTCTTTGATGAATGCTAAAAGATTTATTTAAACGATTTAAAATAGGAGTTTTTATATTTATTCTACACGAACTATATTAGCTCCAATTGCTCTCAATCGTTCGTCGATTCTTTCATATCCACGATCGATTTGCTCAATATTTTGAATAGTACTAGTTCCTTTACCAGAAAGAGCGGCAATTAATAAAGAAATTCCAGCACGAATATCTGGTGAAGACATTGTTGTCGCTTTCAATTGAGATTTAAAATCATGCCCCATAACAACTGCTCTGTGCGGATCACATAACATGATTTTTGCTCCCATGTCAATTAATTTATCCACGAAGAACAAACGGCTTTCAAACATTTTTTGGTGAATTAACACATCCCCTTTGGCTTGAGTAGCAACAACCAATACGATACTCAATAAATCAGGAGTAAATCCTGGCCAAGGCGCATCTGCAATGGTAAGAATAGAACCATCAATATCCGTTTTAATCTCGTATCCATCTTCATGAGCAGGAATATAAATATCATCTCCTTTACGCTCCAGTGTAATTCCTAGTTTTCTAAAAGTATTTGGAATAACACCTAGATTATCCCAACTCACATTTTTAATTGTGATTTCACTTCTAGTCATAGCAGCTAGTCCAATCCAGCTCCCTATTTCGATCATATCAGGTAAAATTCTATGCTCACAACCACCTAGCGCTTCTACACCTTCAATAGACAATAAATTAGATCCAACTCCAGTTATCTTTGCCCCCATAGAGTTTAACATCTTACAAAGTTGTTGTAAATAAGGTTCACAAGCAGCATTATAAACAGTAGTTTTTCCTTTGGCTAAAACAGCTGCCATTACAATATTTGCAGTTCCTGTTACTGATGCTTCATCTAGTAACATATCTGTACCAATTAAACCATTTTTAGCTTCAACACCATAAAAATGATCTTCGCGATTGTAACGGAATTTTGCTCCTAAGTTAATAAAACCTTCAAAATGAGTATCTAATCTTCGACGTCCTATCTTATCTCCACCTGGTTTTGGGATATACCCTTTTCCAAAACGAGCCAAAAGTGGACCTACAATCATGATAGAACCACGTAATGAACCGCCCTCTTTCTTGAATGCTTCGGTTTCCAGATAACCAATATTCACATCATCTGCTTGAAAAGTATAAGAACCAGCCCCGTTTTTTTGAATTTTAACTCCTAGATTACCTAATAGTGTAATAAGTTTATTAATATCAATAATATCTGGAATGTTGTTTATAGTTACTTCTTCAGGCGTCAAAAGCACAGCACACAAAATTTGTAATGCTTCATTTTTTGCTCCTTGTGGAGTAATTTCTCCTTTTAAACGTATGCCTCCTTCTATTTTGAAAATTCCCATATGATATTATTATTAGTTTTATAAATAATTAAGATACTACTGTAATCTAGCTGATAAATATATCAAACCAAATTTAGCTACTCGATATCTTATTTCTGATTGTTATTATTATTTTTTATATAAGGTTTTGATTTACCAGTTTTCGCATTTTTATTGCTTTGAATTTTTGGTTGACCAGCAGGAGTAATTTTATTGGATATTCGCTTATTAGTTCTTAATAAATCAGTCGTATTCAACAGTTCCTCTGTACTTTGAAGCATATTCAATTTACCATCCGATAACTCATACAAATGTTCAAAAATAACATCATCTTTCACGGTATCTTTGTTCCAACTTAAATATGATTTTTTCATGTGATTGGCAATCACTTTCACTAAAGCATTTTTCATATCACCATCTTCCCATTTATTGGCAACATCAATCATATATTTAATGTTGTTCCCGTAATACCTGTATTTTGGAAAATTTTGAGGATATTTTAATACATCTGGTTTCAATTGCAAAACTTCACGGGAAGGTATTGGGTAAGGAGATTCAACATCCAATCTAAAATCGGACATAATGAAAAGCTGATCCCATAATTTATGTTGAAAGTCCAAAACATCACGCAAATGAGGATTTAAACTACCCATTACTTGAATAATATATTTTGCTGCTTTATTGCGCTCTTCCACATCAACAATTGCTGTAGCTTGATCAATTAGTTTCTGTAAATGACGTCCATATTCAGGAATAATCAAATGCGATCTTTCGGCATTATATTCTAAATGATGCACAACATCATTAGCATTTTCTTTTTGATACTTTGAATTCATATGTGAATTATTTTGAGGCTTTTCAATATAACAATAGATGTGCAAACAAAACTGTTTACAATACACATTGCTATTTGATATTTATAATGAAACGATACCTTTAATAGTAGAGACTTCTAGGTATTTATCAATAATTTCTTGAGAATCTTTAACCTGAACATCAACTGATATACTGGTGAATTTACCTGTTTTTGATTTTGTCGTTTTAATAACCGCTCCCATGCAATCAAAAGCAAATTCTACACGTTCAACATTGTCATTTTCAGTTGGAACAATAAATTTAAATAAGTACAAAGCAGGCCAAGTATTACTCATGTCCAACTCTACTTTTAATCTATCATAAAATTCTTCGGTCTTCTTATCCATTTTTTAATTAAAATTAAAGCAAATATACGGTTTCAAATGTAATTTATGAATTATGGATTATTAATTTTTCTTAAAAACTATAATTTTAATGATAATGATTTTTTCAAATTCCAATAAGTTTAAGTAAGTTTGCGCCTTATTTCTAAAAAGTGCAAAAAGAAATCATAGTAATTATAGGTGGTCCAGGAACTGGGAAAAGTACGCTAATTGAAGGATTGAAAGCAAAAGGCTTTTGTTGCTATCCGGAAATTTCAAGGGAAGTTACTTTGGAGGCCAAAAAACAAGGAATTGAACAATTATTTCTTGAAAAACCACTATTATTTAGTGAACTCCTTCTTGAAGGAAGAAAAAAGCAGTTCACAAATGCACAAAACGAACTACACGACATTGTTTTTATTGACCGTGGTATTCCTGATGTCTTAGCTTATATGCACTATATTGGAGACAGTTACCCGGCATCTTTTGATGCAATTTGTAGAGAACATGTCTATTCGAAAATATTCATTCTTCCGCCATGGGAGGAGATTTACGTAAGCGACGAAGCACGTTATGAAAACTACGAACAAGCAAAATTAATTCAGGATCATCTTATTGAAACGTACCAAGGGTACGGATACAACCTTATCGAAGTACCAAAGGAAACGGTAGATCAAAGAATTCTTTTTATATTAGACAAAATTTCTAATTAATTCGTAATTTAATTTCTGAATTAGGAATTGTTAACAAAATATTCAAAATTCAAAAATTGATGTCTGTAGCATTACAAATTCTTCAAAAATATTGGAAGCACAGTAGCTTTAGACCACTACAACAAGAAATAATAGATTCTGTTTTAAGTGGACAGGATACCTTTGCATTAATGCCAACTGGAGGAGGAAAATCAATTTGTTTTCAAATACCCGCAATGGTAAATAAAGGAATTTGCCTTGTTATTTCTCCATTAATTGCATTAATGAAAGATCAAGTTGCTAATTTGCAAAAAAGAGATATTAAAGCAATAGCTCTCACTGGTGGCATAAAATCTAATGAAATGATTGACTTATTGGACAATTGCCAATTTGGAAATTATAAATTCCTCTACTTGTCTCCTGAGCGTTTACAGTCTGATTGGATCTTAGAAAGGATAAAAAATCTTCCCATAAATTTAATAGCTATTGATGAAGCACATTGTGTTTCACAATGGGGACATGACTTTCGACCTGCCTATTTAAAAATATCTGGATTAAAAGACCATTTTCCAAATGTTCCTTTTCTAGCCCTAACTGCTACGGCTACCCCAAAAGCAAAAGAGGATATTATAACTGAATTAGGATTGCATAATCCTAAACTATTTCAAAAATCTTTTGCTCGAAAAAATATCGCTTATATGGTTTTTGAAACCGATGATAAACTATTTCGAATTGAACAAATATTAAAAAAAAACCCGCAGTCCTCAATTATTTACGTTCGAAACAGAAAATCTTGTGTTGACATTTCAACTCAATTACGTTATCTGGGATTTAAAGCTACATTTTATCATGGTGGACTTTCGTCAAAAGAAAAGGACAAAAACATGCAGTTGTGGATGCAGGATGAAGTTCAAGTCATTGTAGCTACAAATGCTTTTGGGATGGGTATTGACAAATCCAATGTAAAGACCGTAATTCATATTCAGTTGCCTGAAAATTTAGAAAATTATTATCAGGAAGCCGGTCGCTCAGGAAGGAATGGTGATAAAGCTTTTGCAGTACTACTCACAAACCCATCTGATATAGCTCAAACAGAAAATCAATTTATAAACATATTACCCGATAAAGCTTTTTTAAATTCCATCTACATTAAACTTTGCAACTACTTTCAAATCGCTTATGGAGAAGGAATAAATGAGCAGTTCTCCTTTAATTTAAATGCTTTTTGTCTAAAATATAAGTTTCCAGTTCTAAAAACATACAATGCAATGCAGTTTTTAGACAGACAAGGTATTATTACTTTATCACAAGAATTCTCAGAAAAAATCACATTACAGTTCATCATTCCTTCAAAAGAAGTGATTCGATATACAAGTTTAAACCCAAATGACGAAGAAATAATATTAGCCATTCTAAGAACCTATCCTGGTATTTACGAAATGCAAACGCAATTTAACCTACCGTTAATTGCAAAAAAATCAAATCATACAGAAGCTCAGGTTTATGCCGTTCTTGAAAAATTAAAAGAAAAAGCAATCATAGATTACCATTCAAAGAATAATGATTCGACTTTGATTTTTAATGAAATTCGCGAAGATGAAAGAACTATAAATAGGGTTGCCAAATATTTAGAGAATCAAAATACATTAAAAAAAGAGCAACATAAATCTGTTTTAAAATATATAAAAGAAAACAAAGTTTGTAAAAGCAAATTGATTTTAAATTATTTTGGAGAAAAGACTACTGAAGATTGTGGCATATGCTCGTACTGTATTACTAAAAAAAATAAAAAAACAGATCTAGTACCGCTTTCAAAGGAGATTCTCACTATAATAACAAATGAGGAATTAAATTCTAGAGAAATCCAAAATAGAATCAATAATAAATCAGACGATGTTATCTTTGTAATTCAGCAACTATTGGAAAACGAAAAAATAATATTAAAACCTAATAACAAATATACCTTAAAACTATAATGGAAAAATTACGAATTGTATTTATGGGAACTCCAGAATTTGCCGTTGGAATACTTGACACCATAATCAAGAATAGCTATACTGTTGTAGGAGTAATAACCGCAGCGGACAAACCTGCAGGACGTGGACAAAAAATAAAATATTCAGCTGTAAAAGAATATGCTTTAGAACATAATCTTACTTTATTACAACCTACAAATCTAAAAGAAGAAGGGTTTTTACAAGAATTAAAAAATCTAAATGCAAATTTACAAATTGTCGTAGCATTTAGAATGTTACCCAAAGTGGTTTGGGAAATGCCTAAACTAGGTACTTTTAACTTACACGCTTCACTCCTACCAAATTATCGTGGTGCGGCTCCTATCAATTGGGCTATTATAAATGGAGAGGAGAAAACGGGTGTTACAACTTTTTTTATCGATGACAAAATAGACACTGGAGCAATGATTATGAGTGCTGCTACAACTATTGATCCCGAGGAGAATGCTGGGCAATTACACGATCGATTAATGCATTTAGGAAGTGAAACGGTCATTAAAACTTTAGATTTAATTGAAAACGGGAATGTAACCACTACTATTCAAGAAGAATCATCTGATATAAAAACTGCTTATAAGCTAAACAAAGAAAATTGCAAAATTGATTGGACAAAATCAGCATTAGAAATCAATAATTTAATAAGAGGTTTAAGTCCGTATCCTGCTGCTTGGAGTTTCTTTTCAGATAAAAATGAAGAATGGAATATTAAAATTTATGGAGCTAAAATAATTGATGAAGACCATACATATGAAATCGGAAGTCTAATATGCACCAAGAAAGAAATGAAAATTGCAGTTAAAAAAGGATTTATCCAAGTTTTGAATCTACAGTTTCCAGGTAAAAAGAGAATGAAAACATCAGAATTATTGAATGGAATTACATTTTCAGAACAAGCAAAAGCCTATTAAGGCTACTAAAATCGGGGCTTTATTACAAATCATTACCAAAAAGTACAGTTTTATGAACAAAAAAAATAAGTTATTAACAAATCACACTAAAATCAACGAAAACGCTTGCGAGGTAGGTATTTCCTGCTAAATTTGTGTATTAACAATTTTTTTAACCAACAATTAATAAAACTATTATTATGAACAAATCAGAATTAATCGATGCTATCGCTGCAGATGCAGGAATTACAAAAGCTGCTGCAAAATTAGCTTTAGAGTCATTTTTAGGAAACGTAGGTGGTACTTTGAAAAAAGGTGGTAGAGTATCTCTAGTAGGTTTTGGATCATGGTCAGTTTCAGCAAGAGCTGCAAGAGACGGTAGAAATCCTCAAACAGGAAAAACTATTCAAATCGCTGCTAAGAATGTTGTAAAATTCAAAGCAGGTGCTGAATTAGAAGGTGCAGTAAACTAATTTAAAGTTTTCAACCTTATATAATCAAAAACCCTCCACATGGAGGGTTTTTTTTTGTATTTAAACGATTAAATTTGGTTTTTTTTAGTTTTTTTTCTTAAATTTAATAAAAAAATTACAGGAATTATGATTTCAGAAAAATTAATAAAAGGGCAACTTCTTATTGCTGAGCCTTCTATAATTGGAGATTTATCATTTAATAGATCTGTGATTTTATTGGCTGACCATAATAAGGAAGGTTCAGTAGGATTTATCATCAATAAACCACTGAAATACACAATCAATGACTTAATTCCAGAAATTAGTGCCAAATTTAAAATTTACAACGGAGGTCCAGTTGAACAAGACAATCTTTATTTTATTCACAACATTCCTGACTTAATTCCAAATAGCATAGAAATATCTAATGGAATATATTGGGGAGGCGATTTTGAATCAACAAAAGACCTTATTAATAATGGCAGAATAAATAAAGGAAATATTCGATTCTTTTTAGGATATACAGGTTGGGATGAAAATCAATTAGAATCTGAAATGAATTCAAACTCTTGGATTATTGCACCTAATAGCTATAAAAATAAAATTATTGGTAAATCAGCTACTCATTTTTGGAAAGAACAAATAATGGAATTAGGAGGCGAATACCTTATTTGGTCAAATGCACCTGAAAATCCATACCTAAACTAAGTTTTACTTACAATCTCATTCAACTTTTGCAGCAATACCTTTGAATAATTTACAGTAAATTCTTTCTTTCGGTATTTAGTTATCGGTTGTATTCCCTTGATAACATTAGTAATAAACAATTCATCGGCTTTTTGAAGTTCAAATGGAGAAACAACCTCTTCGTCAACTACTAAACCTGTAATTTTTTTAGCTAATTCTAAAATTTGCTTTCTCATAACACCATTTAAACAACCTTCTGACACTGGAGGAGTGATCAGTTTGTCCCCTATAACCATAAAAAGATTACCCTGAATTGCTTCAACAACATTCTTTGCATCGTTTAATAACAAGCAATTGTCCAACCCATTTTCGTGAGCATAAATACTTGCAGTCGTATTTAGAATGCGATTTGTTGTTTTTATAGAAGATAACAATTGCTTAGTTACATAAAAATCTTTGTATAAATCGACTTCATAATTCGTTTTTTCGATAGAATACAAAGCATTTTCAATGGCAATAGTATGAATCAAAAATGAAATTTCATTCGTTTGTGGAAGATAAAAACCACCGTCATTTCTATAAACAGTAATTCTTGCACGTGATGAATTTAATACTGAATTACTGCTCGCTAAAGACAGTATTTGTTCTTCAAAATATTCCATAGTGAAATTCATAGGAATCTCCATTCTTACCACTCGCATAGAAGCCATTAACCTAAAATAATGATCTTCTAGAAATAGAATTTTAGAATTTACTATTTTAACTGTTTCAAAAACGGCATCACCAAATAAAAAAGCACGATTCTGCGTCAACATATTTGCATCTTGAGACACAATAATTCCATTAAAATTAATCATAAAAAAAGCCCTGATTTTTGTTCAGGGCAAATATAAGTTATAAAATACAATTTTACTATACGGATCCAATTAGATGTTTAAGATCTGAAATTTGATTTTCCCACAACTGCGAAGCTTCCTCAACCTCATCTTTATCTGCGAAATCAACCACCATTAAAGAAACATCTTTAGTTAACTCATCGACAAGGATATGCAGTTCAAAAAAATACTCGGTATCTTTATTATTTCCGTCAACCCATTTAAATTTTACTTTTTCTCCCGATTTTTTAGAGGCAAGCCTCGCTTTCTCTTCTGAATCATTCCAAATGAAAGTAAAAAATTCACCACGAGAATTTACATTATCTGCAAACCATTCTGATAATCCAGATGGAGTAGAAATATACTGATATAACAATTGCGGTGAGGAATTGATTGGAAACTCTATTTCGTAACGTATTTTTTGATCCATGAGCTACTTTTAATTTTTTTCGAATATATAGAATATAAGCCCGAAAAAAAAACGTTTTTAAAAATATTTTTTTTTCTTTAAAATATGCTTGTATGCTTTAATATTATTTTTATATTTGCACCCGCGTTCAGGGGTTGTTACTCTTGGAACTTTGGCGAGGTAGCTCAGTCGGTTAGAGCGCAGGATTCATAACCCTGAGGTCACGAGTTCAAATCTCGTCCTCGCTACAAAAACAAACCCTTAAACATCAATTGTTTAAGGGTTTTTTCATTTAAATAAGTTCGTCACTCCATGACGAATTAGAGTGACGAATGTAAAAAAAATAATGTGTTATCACCTTAATAACGTGAACAATACACCTTCCAGACCGCAGGAATATTACTATTCAGTCTTCTTAAGAGTATCATATTTTATAAACTCTGATCCTTTTTTAAAAGAAAGGATTTATAATTTGGATAGAATTACTTGATCTTAATATTTTACATAAATAAAACAGTTTTGATAAAATTATTTCATTCAAACTAAACAAGACTATCTCCAAATCTGATTTGTATCAAGAATAATTCAATTTTACAACTAAGCTTTTTACAGTTTTTTACATAATTTAACATTCAGGACTGAATTGCTATTATCTAATCCGTAGCTAAAATTTTGTTCTTACTCATTTCATATGATTAAATCCATAACAATAAGTGTTTTTTCTATAAATTGGTAAAAAACAAGTTCTTTTCACCAGATGTAACTATTTTTCACTTATTTTTGAATAATCAAATTTCACCAATACACATGAATACTAATCAATTTTCACTAAAAATAAGTGTTTTTCACGGTCGTAAAGCCCCTGAAGAAGGAATACTGGTAGGTTATGGTGCTTTAATAGAAGCTTTAGTTCTGGCTATGCCATTCCCAAATCGTTTATCATTAATTAGTCCTAAAAAACGTCAATACACTACTAATCATTGGCAGGTACTTACTTCGCGTCACGAACCGGAAGACTCACTGTACAAACAATTGATATTTGCTTTAAAATACGAAGGAATAAATTTATTATTTTTTAAAAAACTATTTGAACAACTATCAGAAGAAACAATAACTTCATTGGTCCAAATAGAACCGCAAGGACAATACAGCCGTAAAGTTTGGTTTTTATACGAATGGCTTATGGGGAAGTCACTTCCAATTCCAGATTTAAATAAAGGAAATTTCGTTACTCTAATTGATGAAGATATACAATTTGCTTTGCCTATAAGTACAAATTCCAGCCGACATCGTATAAAAAACAACTTGCCTGGTACTGTTAATTTTTGTCCGCTAATATTTAAAACTCAAAAGTTGAATGATTATATAGCTGATGATCTTTCCCGTAAAAAAAATATTTATTTAAACGAAATTCGCAAAGACGTACTACAACGAGCATCAGCATTTTTATTGCTAAAGGATTCCAAAGCATCTTTTACCATAGAAGGAGAAACTCCTACTAATAATAGAGCAATTAGGTGGGGAAAAGCCATAGGTCAAGCAGGTTCAAAACCATTAGAAAAAGAAGAACTAGTGCGATTACAACAAATAGTGATAGAAAATAGTCGTTTCCTAAAAATGGGTTATAGGGACGAAGGGGGCTTTGTGGGGGAACATGACCGAGTTAGTGGAGAACCAATGCCAGAACATATTTCAGCAAAATGGCAAGATGTTGAAAAATTGATGGAAGGATTAATTGCAACTTATAAAAACATTGAAGAAACTGGCTTTAATGCTGTTTTGGCAGCTGCAAAAATAGCTTTTGGATTTGTTTTTATTCATCCTTTTGTAGATGGTAACGGAAGAATACACCGATATATAATACATCATATTTTAACCAAAATGCAATTTGCACAACAAGGAATAATCTTCCCAGTGTCTGCTTCTATTTTAAATCATATTGACGATTATAGAATAGTGTTAGAATCACATTCACATCCATTATTAGACTTTATAGAATGGAGAACGACAGAATCTAATAATGTAGCCGTTTTGAACGAAACAATTGATTATTACCGCTATTTTGACGCAACTAAACAAGCAGAGTTCTTATTTGATTGCGTGAATGATACTATTGTAAATGTAATTCCTAATGAGGTAAACTATCTACAGAAATACGATGCTATGAAAAAATATCTAGATGATATCTTTCAGATGCCTGACAAAACAGTTGCATTACTCATTCGATTTTTAGAACAAAATAATGGGATACTTTCAAAAAGAGCTCTAGAAAAAGAGTTTAATGTCCTATCTGAAATTGAGATAAAGGAAATTGAAGCAAATTACATTTCAATTTTTAATAATTAATTTTAATCGCCACACTAGCTACAACTTGTTTTAACAACCTTTTTAGCATTACTATTTCCACAAATAAAGGAGTGACGAAAAAGAGTGACGAAATCATCTTAAAACTAGTCAAAACAAGATTCCTAATAATTTTAAATACCTGTTTACCAGTATTTTATACGTGCTAAAAATCGTATATCTGGGATTCATACCTCTGAGGTCACGAGTTCAAATCTCGTTCTCGCTACAAAAACAAACCCTTAAACATCAATTGTTTAAGGGTTTTTTTATTGGGATTTACCCCTCACTTAGAAAAAACAAGAGAGACTAAATGTAAAATACACCAGAGTTATACCTTTGGTATTATGAACATTAAGCAACCAAACCTCAGATTAAGCGAAACTTTTTTTTACAGAGTAAAAACATAGAACTACCTATAGAGTTGTTTTTAATGCATTTGTAAAAAAAAGCAATTCAGTTTTAAAGTAATACACTTAAAAAATTATGAACTATTTAAAATTAAAGAGAATAACATATATGTCTCTTTAACATTCTATTTTCAATAGCTATTATAACATTCTGTTTAATTGCTAAAATTTCACGCTTAAAATCATTTAATATTTTATAAATAACCTTATTTTTGGTAAACCAATTTGGGTAACCGTAAATAAATTGAATTTATAATGACTACAAAAACTTTTCACGCTGTAAACCCTACAACCAACCAATCTTTAGAAGCTCAATTCACAAATACTTCACTAAAAGAATTAGATGAAGCCGTAAAAAGGGCGACAAATGCTTTCTCTAGCTACCGAAAGAAAGATAAAGAGGAAATTGCTGCTTTTTTAGAACAAATTGCAGAGGAGATAGTGAATCTAGGAGAAGCCCTAATAAAAACCTGTCATTTAGAAACTGGTTTACCCGTTGCCCGATTAGAAGGAGAACGAGGAAGAACGGTAAATCAATTGAAATTATTCGCAACCGTTGTTCGGGAAGGTTCTTGGGTAGATGCCAGAATAGATACTGCAATTCCAAGCAGACTGCCATTGCCAAAACCAGACATTAGACATATATTAATTCCACTAGGACCTGTCGCCGTTTTTGGAGCTAGTAATTTCCCATTTGCATTTTCTACCGCTGGAGGCGATACAGCTTCTGCACTTGCATCTGGTTGTCCGGTCATCGTAAAAGCGCACGAGGCACATCCTGAAACATCAGAGTTAGTTGCTAAGGCCATATTGAAAGCGATACAAAATTGCGGAATGCCTGAGGGTACTTTTTCATTATTACAAGCAAATTCAAGAACTATAGGAGAAGCCTTGGTAAAACATCCTGGTATTAAAGCTGTTGGATTTACAGGTTCTTATACGGGAGGAAAAGCATTATTCGACTATGCTAATTCTCGTCTGGAGCCTATTCCTGTTTTTGCAGAAATGGGAAGTACCAATCCTGTTTTTATTTTGCCAGGAGCTCTTCAAGATAAAGCAGCATCTATCGCTGATGGAATGGCTGGCTCCATTACAATGGGGGTTGGACAGTTTTGTACCAATCCGGGGCTTTGTTTTGTTCAAAAATCAGAAAATTTAGATAAATTCTATACCCAGCTAAAAAATAAAATTAGCAAAACAGCAGCTGGAACAATGTTGACTCGAAACATCAAAAAAGCTTATGATAAAGGAATTCAAAAAAATAAAAACATCGATGAAGTAGAAGAATTTGTAATTGGATTAGCTGAGGAATCAACTAATAGTTCAAGTCCGCGAATATTTAAAACTTCCATTGATAATTATATGAAAAACCATTCCCTATCTGAAGAGAATTTTGGACCATCTAGTGTTCTAGTCGAAGTAAAATCAAAAGAATCTATTCTAGAGGCAGCCAAAAACTTAGAAGGTCATTTAACAGCAACCATTTTTGGAACTGCAGCAGACTTTTTAGAATACAGTGAATTATTTGACATCTTAGAATTGAAAGTGGGAAGAATTGTGATTAATGGATACCCAACAGGCGTTGAAGTTTGTCATTCTATGGTGCACGGAGGTCCATTTCCTGCCACAACGGCGCCAAACTCTACATCAGTAGGAGCTGGAGCAATCAAAAGATTTGTTCGCCCCGTTTGTTATCAAGATTATCCTCAATCAAAATTACCTGATGCATTGAAAAACGAAAATCCATTTCATATTTGGAGATTAGTCAACGGTAACTTCACACAGTCAAAACTATAAACCTCTTCTGAAATTTTTATAAAAAAAGCCCCGAATTCATTTTACTGAATTCGGGGCTTATTATTTAATTCTTCTTTTTCCATTCTTCAAAAGCTACCAAAGTATCCGCATTGGTCGCAGGATATAATCCGATAACGGAACTTCCTTCTAAAATTTTTTCCAAAACAAAATTTTCAAAAAGCGTCATTTCAATACATTCCTCGGCCACTTCATCAACAATATCAGCAGGAATCACCATTACACCATCGTCATCTCCAACCAACACATCACCAGGGAAAACAGCCACATCGCCGCAGCCAATGGGCACATTAATATCCAAAGCTTCGTGCAAAGTTAAATTAGTTGGTGCTGTTGGTCTATTATGATAAGACGGAATTGATAGTTTGGCAATATTAGCCGAATCTCTAAATCCGCCATCTGTCACTACTCCTGCCACTCCGCGAACCATCAAACGGCTAATCAAAATATCACCTCCAGAAGCAGCTCTAGGATCTTTTCGGCTATCAATAACCAAAATATGACCCACAGGACAATTCTCTACTGCAACTCTTTGCGGATGATCTTGGTTTCTAAAAACCGATATTGGATTACGATCTTCACGAGCTGGAATGCATCGCAGCGTATAGGCTTCTCCTACCATTGTAGGTTTACCCAGTTGCAACGGTTTTACATCTTGTATAAATTGATTTTTTAATCCTTTTTTAAAAAGACAAGTAGCAATTGTAGGAGTACTCACCTTTTTTAATTTCTCTCTAGTTGCATCTGATAACGCCATTTCTTATTTATTTTATACCTATTGAAACACTATGCAATTAATACATCATTTTTTGCTTTAGATTTTGCTCGATTTTAAATTCTCCCGAATCCTTAATCGTATTGTTAACTGGTTTTTGATCTTTTTCTCCCCAAAACACCGCGATAACTTTTACCTCATTATTTGTAAATGTATTGTTGGAAACCGCAACATTTACAATTCCTCTGTTTTTGATTAAAAGACCACTTTCTTCTGATTTTCCTGAATTAGTAACCGTATTATTATCAAAAACTAGATTTCCTCCTATGGTAGATTCATCATAACCACCACGATAATAATCTAAAACTGTATTTTCTATTCCGTCAAATTTAGTATTAGTTATGTACACAAACTCTGCATTATATTCTCCTAAATCATCTTTTTCAGCAGCTAAACTCAAGCCTCTTTTACAATTTTTAATAGTCGAATTATTTACTGAAATTGTATCTGCAAAAGCATCTTTGTAAACTCTTAAAACATAATCAAAATCACTTATTTCCGACTTATCAATTTTTAAATTATAAGCTGATGCCATATTTTTTTCTTTGGTAGCAAAAGCATTTTGGGTATTTCCACCTTTCAAAATAACATTTGATAAATTTAAATTTCCTTTTGGTACCATCAAAAATGCAGCTGTATTATTTTTCCCTTTATAGATAAGAGTTGCTTTGTTTGTAGCATCATGTGAACGTAGCGTAATATTTTTATCAATTACTAAAGAAGTATCAAGTTTATACACTCCTTTTTTCAATTCGATTGTAGATCCTGAAACATTTTTGGATAAAGCTGAAACCAATTCATTGGTAGAACCTACTTGAATCACTTTCGAAGGTACCGTTTTATTTTCATTTGAAAACCAACTAGAACCATACTCCTTTCTATTAATTTGTCCTTTATTCGTTACAGGTAAAACTATTGCACCAACTGCATTAGATTTACTTCTATCCGCACCAAAAAGGTCTTTTTCAATGGTTTCAAAATCAAAACCTTTGTAAACTTCTTTTTGATTTATAGTTGGAACATACAACCAATCGGATATTTTAGACATTGTAAAACTTTCTGTCAAAATCCCTTCGTCTTTTACATCGCTGATATTAGGGCTATTGGTAATATTATTTTTGAATAAAACGCCATCCACTTTATCGTAGGCTTTTATAGGAAAACCATTGGCAACTTGATTATAGATAACATTATTCGCTACAATCGTTCTAGTTGGTCTAGCCGAACGGATTTCTTGCAACGGCAAAACATCACTTTTATTCATATTTGCTCCCACACTAAACTGCCAAGGAGTACTACAATCTACAAAAGTATTATAAGCAACCACCGCATCTGTTACTTGATTATAGCGGTTTTGAGGTGATTTTGGAACACCATTCATTACTGCCAAAGCACTTCTAAATTCTTTTCCTTTTATCTTATAAAAATAATTATTTGTAATCCAATGTCCTGTATTGATCAAACGAATTCCTCCGATAAATTCAGAATTGTCATCGCCAATAAAAATGTTACCATCAATCGTACAATAATTTCCATGTCGTAAAACCACAGAACCTTCTGATTTGTAAAAAATATTATTTCGATAAATATTATTATTTGATTTGTTGGATATAATTTCAACTTCACCATTACATCTTTCAAAAAGATTATTGGCTACAGTTGCAAACGAAGGTGTCATCGAAGTACCGCTATCCCCTATTTGAATCGTTTCCCCATGAGGTCCACCTTTTCTTGGACGAGGACCAAAATGATTATTAATAATTTGATGGTAATTATTGATTTGTTCGTTCCCTTTTAAAACAACCATGATAGTGGGTCCTTGGTTGGACTTCCCAGCAAGGTACGATTTTGATAATTCATTATGTCTTCCCCAAAATTCAACCCAATGATCGTCATTAGCACGATTTAATTGTGTAAAGTCTTCAATAACACAATCGGTCACTTTACAATTATTCGCAATCGCCTTGGAATCAATATGAAAATCAATAACGGTTTGGGATGGTGAATAACCATTTTTGAAATAAAGCCCTTTAACAATTAAAAAGGTTCCACCCATTTTTAAATCCGAAACTCCTTCGATACTTACTTTACCTAAAGTTTCGGCTCGCAAAACAATAGGAGCCTCTTTAGTCCCATTTCCATAAAATTGGATTTGAATGTCTTTCCAAACACCATTAGCAAGTATAATTTCATCACCAGGAACTGCTGATTTTATAGCTGTTTTTAATTCTTCTTCGTTATTTACTTTAATATTTTTTGCTTCCATTTTAAAAAAAGAAAGCGTTAAAAAAATTATGCTAAAAAATAAGAAATTCTTCATCAATTCAATTTTTATTAATTATTAAAAAACTTAAATCTTATTCTTAAATCTTTTAATAATTTAATTAATTGAAACAATTAAAATACTAATGATAATAAAGAATATAAATTTACAACACTATCAAAACTAATTTTATAAAAAAAGTTCTAGTAAAGTTTTTTTCATGGAGCTCTAAAGACATATAACATAAATCGAAATATTCTACATAAACTAAACTCAAAAAACAAAAACAATTAAAAATCTATTGTCATAATGCTCCATGAAAAAAACCCTCTATAATCTATTTTAAAAAAAACTTAATTATTTATACGATTGAATAATTGCGATACATTCTTGTGTCAGATTTTTGATTTTAGCTAAATCAAAATCTCCTTCTGCATCTACTTTTATCAATTGTGAACCTATTCCAACACAGGTTACGCCTGCATCAAACCATTTTTTTAAGTTCTCTGCCGTTGGAGAAACACCTCCTGTAGGCATTATTGAAGTCCAGGGTTGAGGTCCTTTTATTCCCTTGATGAATTCCGGTCCATAAATATCACCTGGGAACAATTTTACAATTTCGCAACCTAATTCTTCTGCTTTAGCTATTTCAGTCAAAGTTCCACAACCTGGAGACCATAACACTTTACGACGGTTACAAACAATAGCAATATCTTCCCTTAAAACAGGTGTTACAATAAAATTAGCCCCCAATTGCATGTATAATGAAGCCGCGGCTGCATCTGTAACTGAACCTACGCCAAGAATCATTCCTGGAAGTTCAGAAATTGCATATTTGTTTAAAGATGCAAATGTTTCAAAAGCAAAATCTCCTCTACTAGTAAATTCAAGCAATCGTGCCCCACCTTCATAACAAGCTTTTAAAACTTGTTTACTCACTTCGATATCATGATGATAAAACAAAGGAACTAGTCCTGTTTCTTTCATTTTTAATGCTACTTCTATTCTTGTAAATTGGGCCATTTCGTCTTGTTTTAGTTCCAGTTTAATATTTTTTTGAAATCAAAATCTTCTGGATTTTTTATTATTTCTCTTGCTTTTGCATAATCTTTTTCTTCTAGATAATGAAGATTATTAAACATTAACTGTGCAATATCTGCATTAATATCAACTAATCGAGGTAGAATTTTACCATCGCTATTTTCTAATTCTGATAAAAACATAGGTTTAATATCTCCACGTGAATTTGCTGTCACAATGCATCCTGTTATACCCTCATCGAACAATTTTTTTGTACCCATTCCTAATAGAGTACATAAAGTAAGATCAAAACCAATAGGTCTAGAGCATCGAAATTCATAACCAAGTTCAACTGGTCTACTCTTAATAGAAACACCTATTTTCTTGAGTTTTTCTTGTACTAAAACATTAAAAACATGAGATTTACTAATATTCCCCAGTTCTGGATGTCCATGTTCATCATATGTAAATAGGATTCCAGAATTTTTCAATTCCTCTTCATCAATGTCATGAAAAACACCTTCTCCTATTAGTGCGACACCATAGTCAACCCCCTCTATTTTACGTTTGATCATTGAAGAAATAATCAAATCAACAACTTTGTCAAGAGTAATATTCGTTTTATTAAACATTTCTGATATTACTAACATCGGAAAGTGACAAGCTGAAGCAATACCAAATGCCAAGTGACCAGCAGTTCGTCCCATCGTAGACATAATTAGCCAATTGTGGCTCGCAATAGCATCTTCATAATAAGTCGTACCAATTCTCACCCCTTCATCCTTGGCAGAATGAAATCCAAAAGTTGGGTTTCGATCTGGCAAAGGAAGATCATTGTCAATAGTTTTAGGAACGTGAATGTTCTTAACATCTAAATTATTTTTATTCAGAAATTTTAAAAGTCTATTTGCTGTACTTGCCGTATCGTCTCCTCCAATAGTGACTATTAATTTCACATTGTTTTTAAGAAAAAAATCAACTTTAAAATCATCATCCTGCGGTTTGAAACGACTCATTACCAATTCTGATCCTCCACGGCTAAAAATCTTATCAGCATACATAAAATCAAATTCAACTATAGAGGGGGAATCAGAAAGTAGCCCCTTATACCCTTCGTGAATACCGATTACTCTATATCCATCTTTTAAAAAAACTTTGGCAACAGTACTAATAACAGTATTGATTCCCGGAGCTGGTCCTCCTCCACATAAAATTGCAATAGTACTTAACATAATAAAATTGAATAAGTGAAAAATTTCTGTTTTAAATAATTAATCTGATTTTAAAAATTTTAAAAAAACTATCGAGAAACTTTTCCTGAAAAATCACCAGAAAGCAATTTTTCTATTTCTTGAATTGTTATTAAGTTATAATCCCCTGCTATTGTATGCTTCAAACAACAAGCTGCTACTGCAAAATTTAAAGCGCGTTGTTTGTTTAAAGGTTTTTCGGTTAGACCATAGATTAACCCTCCCATAAATGCATCTCCACTACCTACTCTATCCACAACAGGAGTCACTTCCTGAACATCAGCATTGTAAACTTTTTCACCATCATAAAGCACTCCACCAATTCGTTGATGAGAAGCACTTATAGAATATCGCAAAGTAGTTACCACCGTTTTTAGTTCTAGACATTTTTCAAATATTTTATCGTAAAGTAGTGGTAAAGAATCTGCTACACTATAATCGGGACTTACTTTATCCATTCCTAGCATAAAATAAGCGGTATCTATGTCACCCAAAATGATATTACTATACTTCAACATTTCTGGCATTACGTCCTTTGGCTCTTTCCCATACTGCCATAACTTAGAACGATAATTCAGATCGGTGGAGATAGTTAATCCTAACTCATGTGCCACTTTAATTGCCTCAAGGCAAACTGCTGCAGCACTTTCTGATAATGCAGGCGTAATTCCACTCCAATGAAACCAAGTAGCCCCTTTTAATACTTCTTTCCAATTGATGGTGCCTTTTGTAATGGTGGCCATTGAACTATTTTCTCGATCGTAGATTACATTGCTGGCACGAGTACCAGACCCAGTTTCTAAGAAATATAAACCTAATCTATCTCCTCCTACTACTACATTTTGGGCCCCAACACCTAATTTACGCATTTCCTTTAATGCGCAAGTCCCTAATTCGTTATTGGGAATCCTAGTAATAAATTCAGCAGATAGTCCATAATTCGCTAAGGAAACGGCTACATTAAATTCGCCACCACCAAAGGTCGCTTTATAAGACTCCGCTTGAGAAAACCTCAAATGTCTTTCAGTCGAAAGGCGGAGTAAAATTTCACCAAAAGTGACTACTTTAATCATTGTATTATTATTTCAAAGTGAAGTATTATATTCCTAAGGCCTGACCTCCACCAATTTGGATAGTTTCAGCTGTCATGAATGATGCATCATTACTTGCTAAGAAAGATACAACTGAAGCAACTTCTTCTGGCTCACCTAATCTTCCTAATAAAATACTGTCTTTCCAAGAAGCAAAAACTTCTGGCTTAGTAGCTTTAATTTGAGCGTGAAAAGGAGTATCAATTGTACCAGGAGATACTGCATTTACCCTAATTCCGTACTCCGCTAAATCTTTTGCCAATGCTCTAGTAATTGCATTAACTCCAGCTTTAGATGTTCCATAAATTCCAGCACCAGGACCTCCAGCATTCCATGCTGCGTTTGAAGTATAGTTGATGATTGAAGCATTCTCTCCTTTTTTAAGGAACGGAATAGCTGCTCTTGATGCAAAAAATACTGAATCAAGGTTCAAAGCCATAACAGATCTGTAAAATTCAGTTGTCATTTCTTCAAATCTAGCTCTACCACCTAAACCACCTGCATTATTGACAAGAACATCAATTCTACCGTATTTCTCACCTATTTTAGTGATATTAGAAGTTACTTCTTTATCATTTGTAACATCGAATCCATAATATTCAGCAGAGATTCCTTCTGCCGCAAGCTCAGCTACTTTTTCAGCACCTACCTTATCTTCTATACCGTTTAAAACTACAGTATATCCGTCTTTACCTAATCTTTTAGCTACTGCAAAACCAATTCCTCCAGTTGCACCAGTTATAACCGCAACTTTTCCTTCTACTTTACTCATCTTATTTAATTTACAATTTAATACTTATTTTTATTTTTCTACTTTCTCTATTTTATTTATTAGCATAAAAATCGAAGCTACCGTTAAAGGAGCTAACACTGCAATAATTATAAATGCTGGTGTATAAGAAACTGTTGTTATTTTTGGAATTAACCAGTTCATAATTATAACTGACAATGCTCCTATACTTCCTGCTAAACCTGCCAATGTTCCTACAGATGGTCCTTTAAACAAATCACTTGATATTGTTTGCAAATTCCCAATCGAAAATTGGAATCCAAAAAGAACTAAACCTACTATGTAAATGAATGTCATAGGGCTATCCCCGTCAACTAAAAATATAATTCCCAACAGTCCTAAAAAGATTAATCCACAACCAATTGAAATTGAAATTTTTCTTGCTGCATCAACTGATTTTGTTTCAATTAGTTTTCCGCAAAACCAACCTCCTACTATACTTCCTGCCATACCTCCTAGATAAGAAATCCATATAGTTGAACCAATTTCTACAATGCTAAAGCCAAATTTTGAATGTAGATATAGAGGCATCCAACCAACAAATAACCACCAAATAGGTTCGATGAAAAAACTGGCAGCTAATACTCCCCAAGACTCTCTGTGTTTCAATATATTTAAAACACTTAAACCCTTTTCATTTGTATTTTTTCCATTATCTGTATTGCCACTAGAAACAATTAAATTTAATTCTTCTTCCGTAATCCAAGGATGCTTATCAGGTGTAGATTTATTAATTATAAGCCAAGGAATTACCCATAAAATTCCGATCGCCCCAATAATAATATAAGTCGATCTCCAACCAAAACTGCCATATAAAAAAGCTATTAAAACTGGAGCAATAACACTTCCCAAAGAGGCTCCTGCATTAAAAATACCTTGTGCGATAGCCCTTTGTTTTACTGGAAACCATTCGCCATTACTCTTCACAGCTCCTGGCCAGTTACCCGCTTCACCCAAGCCTAATAATCCTCTAAAAAGTGTTAATGAAAATAAACCTCTTGCAAAAGAATGAAAAACTGAGGCTAATGACCACAACACAATAGAAACTACAAACCCTAATCGAGTTCCAATAATATCATATAACTTCCCCGACAAAAATTTACCCACAGCATAAGTAATCATAAAAATGTTTAGCATGATTGCATAATCAGCTTCATCCATTCCTAAGTCTTTACCCATTTCTGGCCACATAATTCCAAAAGCCGTTCTATCAATGTAATTGATTACAGTTGCAAAACATATTAATGTAATGATCCACCATCTTAATCCTTTTACTTTCATGTCTATATTCTTTTTTTATTCTTTTTTTGTTTAAAAAAAAGCGTGAGAATTCCCTGCACCGCTGTTTTTAAACAGGATGAAATTTAATTTATAAAACCTAAATTGTTAATTTAAAAGAAGTTGCTTAATGAGGATAACAGTAAATAAATACTGTTTTTTACATTTATTTTGAAGCTATTCTTTATTAAAGATAATTGCGCAGTTTATCTTTTTTATTTTTAAATATTATAACAATATTGATATAATGCTTTAAAATGCTCTTTCATTTTTTGTTTTGCTAATTGCGGATTTTGATCTTTAATTGCAGTATAAATATCCAAATGTTCCTGAATTCCTTTCATAGCCTGATTTTCATCACAAACATGGTGTTTCTCAAAATTGGTGATAATTTCTGGCGTAATAATTAACATCAAAGTATTGATTGTACTGTTCCCGCTTGCTTTGGCTATAGCCAAGTGAAAAAGCAAATCTTCCTGAACTGCTTTTTCCCCATTGATTGCCTTCTCAGTATAAGCATCTAAAGCATTTTTCATTTTTATTAAATCAGCTTCAGTTCTTCTTATAGCTGCTAAACGAACTGTTTTTAATTCTAATAAAATTCTGGTCTCAACCAATGATTTAAAATCAGATTCCTCTAATCGTAAAATATCTTCGATGATACCGTTCATAGCAATTACTCCAATATTTGCTACGAAAGTTCCACTTTGCGGAATCGAGTTTAAAATTCCATAAAATTCTAATTTTTGAATCGCTTCACGAACTGCGTTTCTACTTACTTCAAAACGCTCAGAAAGCATTCTCTCAGAAGGCAATTTATCTCCAGGTTCTAAATTTTTAAAATTCATATAATCTCTAATCTTAGCAATTATATTATTTACAACCTCTTTATTATCTTTTTTAGTAAGTGCCTCTAAATTCATATTTCCAATTTTAAATTATTAATCTGGTCAACCAGATTGGTTTGTTAAAAATATAAAAAAAATCAATATAAAAAAACAAAAAAATTACTTTTAAAAACAAACTTAAAACACTAGTAATCATTTGTTTAATTCAAAAACTATTTTGTTTTTGAAAAAGAAGTATAATCATTCGTTCTAAATAGTTCTCCGCTGGAATAAAATATTAAAAATTCTGCTGGGTTATTTTAAATGTCACTAAAAAAACCCAACAGATTATTTTTGTTCTTATTAATATAGAGGATTTTGTATCAATTTACCAAAACTAGAATTTATCTCTGATTGAGGTAAAGGCAACAATAGATCCTTAGGTCCTTGAAAAGTTGTTGAATAAGCCGACAATACCGTTTGTGCTTGATCAAAACGAATTAAATCGTATAAACGTTGATTTTCATAAGCAAATTCGGCTCTTCTTTGGTCTAGTAACATCGCCTTCGTAACAATTAGACTTGTAACAGGTACCGTAAAGGCTCTGTTTCTTACTTTGTCATAATACTTAATAGCATCTGCATCTATAGTAGAAGTAGCAGTTCCCATAATTGCCTCAGTATACATTAAATACACATCTGCTAATCGCAATACAATCCAATCATTTCCTGCAATTTTTCCTAATGTTGAAGTGAATTTGTTGTTTTGACCATACGCTTTATTAGTAGTAGGAACGTTTAAAATATTTGTAGCAGTTCTTTGATCAGCTGCATTAGCAGTCATAAAAGCTCTAAAGTTATCTGTTACATAATCCAATCCGTTTGCTACTCCACTAATAGTCATCTCTGCAGAGAAATCTTGACTTTCAGTAGAACTACTTGCTGTGTATGGAATAGCAAACATTATTTCACTGTTTCCTTCCGTATAAAAAATATTTGTATACGCAGCTTGTAATGAATATTGAGTACTAGCCACTAAAGTTGTTAATAATGGCAACGCATCAGTATACTTTTTTTCTGTTAAATATACTTTTGCCAAAAGCCCTTGTGCCGCTTCTTTAGTAGCACGACCAAATGTTGTTCCTGTTTTTGAAGGTAACCCTAAAACAGCTACTTTTAAATCCTCTTCAATCAAAGTATAAATTGAAGCAACTGATTTTTTAGCAAAATTATCTGAAGTTTTATAATCAGCATCTGTTAATCTAATCACTTTAGTAATCAATGGAACTTCTCCATAAGCACGAACCAAATTAAAGTAAGATAATGCTCTTGCAAATTTAGCTTCTGCATCATAATTTACTTTTTTTCCTGCATCTGTCATTACATTTATATTTTCTAAAACTATATTAGCTCTAAAAACCACATTATAATTAGCAGTATAATACCCTGAAGAAACCGAATTTGTAGGATCTACATCAAAAGTTTCTAATTGCTTATACTCCCCTTCATGTCTTAAAGTTGTACCATTATCAGAACGCATTTCTGTAACTGCAAATTCTCTTTTTGGCACTGCTTGCATTCCATCATAAATGGCTATCACAGCTCCTAATATGTCAGCATCATTTTTAAAATATTGAGCTTCTGCTATTGATGATGTAGGTTGTATGTCTAATTCGTCTTTGCTACAAGATGTTGCTAATCCTAAAACTAGTACACATCCAAATATTGTGTGTTTTATATTTTTCATATTCTTGTTTTTAAAATTGAACATTTAATCCAAATGATACTGTTTTGTAAATAGGTGCTGCACCTATCTGGTATCCTGCAGTCAAAGGAGAAGTATTTGATGGTAAATCCCCTTCAGGATTATAACCAGTATACCCTTTGGCCATGATGTACAACAAATTTTGTGCTCCAAAATACATTCTCAATTTACTCAAACCAAATTTAGCTACTTGATCTTTTCCAAAAGTATACCCCAAGTTTACATTACGCAAAGCAAGATAAGAAGCGTCTTGAACATCATAACTTGTAAATATTCTTTCTTTAACTAAAGCACCATCCGTAAATGCAGCATTATAATCTGCATTGGAGTTAAACTCATTATTTATATATTGAGAGTCTAAGTTTCTAACTTTAGCACCATAAGATCCTTGGAACATAAAACTTAGATCAAGATTTTTATACTTAAAGTTATTTGTTAAACTAAAAACTACTTTTGGATAAGGATTACCAATAATTGTTTTATCATTATTATCAATTTTACCATCTGGAACACCATTAGGACCACTTATATCTTTAACATAGATATCTTGTGATTGCACATTTATTGGATATAAAGGATTTTTGATAAATCCTGGAGCAATCTCATTTGATGCAACAAAACCATAGAAAGAAGCAATAGGATGACCTTCAAGAGCAATCCACTCTGCAGCACGTTTTGGATCAACATTACTTATTAAACCACTATTTCCTTCAAAACTCAATAATTTATTTTCATTATGAGTTATTAAAGCTGATGATGTCCACGAGAAATTTTCAGTTTTAATATTTGAAGAACGCAATTCCAATTCAAATCCTCTATTTTCTAATTTACCTCCATTTACTAATGCTGAAGTAAATCCTGTTCCAGATGGAATTGGTAGATTAAGTAAAAAGTCTTTACTGGTACGAATATAATAATCCAATGACATTCCTAAAACCCCACCAAAAAATGATGCGTCAATACCTGGATTAAATTCAACTAATTTTTCCCATTTTAGATCAGCATTAGCAATATTTCCAATGTTATATCCTGATGTTGTTCCAGTTGTAAATCCAGTCCCTACAGGGTTTACTAAGCCTAAACTTGCATATTCACCAATTCCTGCATTGTTACCAGTTGTACCATAACTAGCTCTCAATTTCAAATCTTTTACAAATTTGCTGTCTACTAAGAATTTTTCATTTGAAATTCTCCAACCTACAGAAGCTGATGGGAAATATCCAAATTTGTTATTCAATCCAAATTTTGAACTACCATCTGTACGCATACTTACAGAAACTAAATACTTGTCATCATAAGCATAATTTACTCTTGATAAATAAGAAATCAATTTTTCTTTGGATTGAAAAGTAGAAGCTCCTCCTGCAAAAACATTATTAGAAGATATCGTTTCAATTAAGTCATTTGTATAACCTGTACCATTTATTGAAACCGATTCTCTATCAAAATTTTCAAAAGTAAAACCAGCCACTGCAGCTAATTCATGCTTTCCGAATGAGTTGTTATAACTAAATAAACTTTCGGCAGAGATATGTGTTAATGTATTTGTACCATAACTTGTTGCTGCATCTGTAGCATAGTTTTTAGTTGCCAAAACACCTGTGCGGTTAATATTTTTTATAATTCTATAATCCCCACCTATTGATTGTTTGAAATTAAAATGATTATTAAAGTTGTACTTAAAATAAGTATTACCATACAATTTCGTTTGATACACCATGTTTTTTCTTTCCGCAACATTCGCATAAGGATTACCATCACCTGTAACGTTGATAGAAGTAGTTCCTACACCAGGTGTATTTGTAGCTAAATCATAATTTGTAAAGAAACGCTCCTCAGCATAATCTCCTACTTTTACATTAGGGTAAGCAATAGGATTAACGTATTTAATTGAATTTGCATCCAATCGTATTGGCAACCAAGGCTGTTGACGGATATAATTAATATTTCCAGTTCCTGTAGCAAACAATTGCTGTTTCGTGTACGATGGATTTAACATTACACCATACTCTAACTTTCCTGCCTTAGTATCTAAATTAAGAGATAGATTTAATTTTTTATAACTATCTGTCAATTGCACTCCTTCATCACTATTATAACCAAGAGAAGTTCTGAATTTGGTATTTTCATTACCCCCACTTATAGCTAAACTATGATCCGTAATTGTACCTCCATCATACATTACATTTTCCCAATTGGTATAAGTCCCCATTTGGTTTATCATTTTCATTTGGTCTGTTAATACACCCCCATTTTGATCTAATACATATTGACTCCATTTTGCAGGTGTAGAAAGTATACTCGTTCTAGGAACAAATTTATATCCTAAATATGTATTATAACTAAATGTAGCAGGTCCTTCTTTTCCTTTTTTGGATGTAATTAAGATTACACCATATGATCCTCTCGAACCGTAGATAGAACTAGAAGACGCATCTTTTAAAATCTCTACAGATTCCACACTATTCATATCTAAACTTCCAAGAAAGTCAGCATCATTCCCTACAACAACACCGTCTACCACAATAAGCGGACTACCATTAAAAGACAAAGACCCTTGACCTCTTACTTTTATTTTTGGTGCACCACCTGCAGTAGGGTTATTTTGTTGTATAGTCACCCCAGCTACTTGACCATTCAAAGCGTCGTCAACTCTTGAAACCGGTATTTGATCTAAATCTTTGTTGCTGACTTTAGAAACTGATCCTGTTATATTGGCTTTCTTTTGTGTACCGTAACCAATGATTACTACTTGCTCCAATTGATTTTCACTACTAGATAAACTTACTGTTAGTGCTTTCTGATTTGTAATTGTAATTACTTGATTTTTAAAACCTATGTAACTAAATTGAACTTTATCACCTGGTTTTACTACTAATGAGTAATTTCCATCAAAATCTGTTGAAGCTCCAGATTTAGAGTTTAATACAATAATATTAGCACCAGGAATTGGAACTTTATCCTCTGCTGACAATACTTTACCTGTTAAAGTATAGCTCGTTTGCGCATATACCCCTACATTAAGTAGTAAAACAAATAACAACGAAATTTTAATTTTTAAATTCATAATTTACTTTGTTTAGTTCGTTAAGTTTGGTTTTTCTCTTCGAATAATTCATGGTTAATTTTTTTAAATCTCTGTACTCTAATCTTAAAATTGACAAGGGACGAATCAAATTAAAAATTTTTGTATTTTGGTTATCCAAATTGGTTATCCAGTTTGATAAACCAAATATAGTAATTTATTTCATTAAAAAAAATAAAACCTAAATTTTTATTAAAAAAAAAGAGTAAAGTGTTTTTTTAGTCAGATTAATTACACTAATCCACAAAAAAAAACACTTTACTCTATTAAATTCGAAATTATTATTTCATAAAGTCTTCTCGAATGGGACTGAAAACATCAATAAGAACACCATCTTCCAGACAGATCGCTCCATGAAGCACATGTGGTTCGATATAAAAACAATCGCCACCTTTTAATATTTTAGTTTCTTCGCCAATTGTCACTTCAAACTGCCCACTAACTACATAAGTAACCTGCGCGTGGTAATGTTCGTGCATTGGCCCGATACTGCCTTTTTTAAAGTCAACATTGACAAGCATTATAGTATCATCATAACCCATAATTTTTCTCTTTACTCCTTCTCCAACAACTTCCCACGGAATTTCATCTCCTAATAAAAACGCCGCACTTGCTCCAAAACTTTTCATAATTTTATTTTTTAATTATTGTTTTATTATATGGTCCTACCCAATTATAGGTTATGTTATTAATATGTAATTTGTGTTTTTGATTTTCATTATTATTTTTGGTTGCCAAAATAAAAAGGCTACTTACTCCTAATTTATTTTTTATTTCAACTGCAATATAACTCGCATCTTCATAAACTACTTTTAAAGAATCAATGCTACTATACGCATTTTTGGCAAATTCAGTCACCGTACTATAACTTCCATGCGTTTCAAGTACTGATACAAAAGTTGCTTTCTGAGTGTTCTTTTTTCTAAAAACAATTCCTGGATCTCTTCTTAAATTAAAGTTGGGATCATTAGCACCAGTCCTTACAAAGTACACCTCGTCGTTTAGTTGTGTAACAGCAGTTAAAGTATAAAAATTACCCTCGTTCAACCATGAAATTTTAGCATTATCCGTAGACAATACGGCCGAAGCTTCTTTCCATAAATGTTGATATCCATTGGCTTTACCAAAAGGCTCTAAAGTTTTTGGAGTGTCATAAATGAAGTTTGTCGCCATTATTTGTCCAAAATAATAAAAAGGTAAATCATATTGATTGGCTGTTTTCGAGTTTATTTGAATGATGTCTAATAAATATGGTTTTTCAAACCCCTCGTCTTGAATTAACGCCATCGTTCGTTGTATGCTTGTTCCTGGATAAGCATTATTCTCATTGGCACTGATAATTTGCATTTTTGGGTTTGAAACATCAAACAAGTATTTTTTAGATGAAAACTGATTTCCTGTTTCAAAATCACCACCAAAATGCGACGTCTCATTTTGAATAATAGTATTATGCGCAATAGTCTGTTTAGCCCAAGTGGTATTTTCTTTTAAATAATTACCGCCTCCTTTTTGTTCAATATTTACAAAACGGGCTAAGCCATAATCCTGCAAAACTTCTGTACTATTTTGATAATAAGAAAAAGAAAGCTTGTCGTAATGCCCGTGACTCAACCCTTGCGAAGAGTATTTCATTACTAAAGTCAATTCGTTTCCATTGGTTTTATTTCTAATAATTGCTACACCACCCTCTTTTCCTTCTGGACCATCTGATAAATCAATTGATTTTTTCTCAAAAGGTTTTTGCAAATTATTTTTAATTCCAAGCGCAACGGCCATTCCTGAATCATCAAGCTCTACTCGACCTTGCTTTTCGGCAATAGACAATAAGGATGCATCTTTCCCGCCATATAAATATGCAATATCAACAGCCGAAACCAATTCTCTTGAATAGTAAGACATTCCTTTTTGCCCGTCATTTAATGGGAAAAACTCTCCCGCTGAATTCGTTAAATTCAACAAAGAATAAACCGCTTTTATAAGTATGCCGTTTTTATGTTCGAATATTTTTAGATCTGGTCTTGTGTTTTGAAGTGATTCTGCAAAAACCATAAAAGGATACATAGCATATCTTTGATAATACGGTCCTTCGGTATAATATCCATCAGGAGAAAAAGGTTCATCTACATTCGCTAAAAAACCAGTTTTTTGTCCCGGTTTTTTAATCAATCCACCGTCACTGTCTTTCATTCCTTCAGGCAAACCATCATTTTTCAAACCATTTAAAGCACGGTCTAATAATTCATTATCATGCATGACTAATCCAATCATCCCAACGGCAACATTTCCCCAAGTACTGTGATTATGAACTCTGTTAAAAAACTGAGGAGAACCAATTGAAATAAAATCAGCAAAAGGTCTAAATAAATCTTTTTCTAGAATGCTTCTGTCCGAAGGAGAAATGAAATCATACACACAATCATAAGCCTGACTTACATATACCAACCAATTAGAGTCATTTAAGGCTTGCCAAAACAATTTTCCTCTGGCATACGAGCGTGTTTGTGGATGCAAAGGCAAAGTTGGATATAATTTAGCATAACTCATAAGTTCATCCCGAACATAAATTGCATATTTTTCATCACCCAAAATTTGATATAAAACTCCCGCTTTTTGCATTATTAGAAAATTTTTTTTGTGTCTTTCATGTGTATACCCACCAGAGTAATCTTTAGGTATTGGAACTTCAATACCCAATACTATCTCAGCATCTACTTCTGCTTTTACATCGGCAAGTGAAGCATCAAAAACAGGAACCTTTCCTAATTGAGAACGAATTTCACTCACTCCTTCTTTAGTCAAAACCAAACTAGGATGAACTTGGGCAAATGATCCCAACGAAAAGACAAGACAACTTAATGCCGTTATACTTCTATTTTTAAATTTTAATAACATAAATTAATTCTTTTGTATTATTCCTAAATCTAAACCATCTGTGGATTTTGCTTTCAACGCTGAGTGATCCTCTAATTTATAATTCCCATTTCCAATAAATTTAGGATCTAAAAAGGTGGTGTTTTTTTCCACATAATTTTGCTCACCAGTAATTACCATTTTATCAGTATTAAAGAAATTATTATTAAACAACTGAACAATTGGTTCCCCAACAACAAGATGCATTTTGATTGCCTTGCAATCTTTAAAAATATTATTCTCAACATAATTAACCTGTACTCCATAAGTACTTATAGCAGCATCATATTTATTCCTTTTATTATTACCTACATTATCAAAAACACAATGCTTGATTACTAAATAAGGTCCAAATGTACTCTCATCAGTTCCTCCTCTATATAGTTTTAAGGCTACACCTCCCACATCAGTAAATGAATTATTCTCAAAAACAACATTCTCCGCATTATAAACACCTACATCATCTGTCTCTTTATCTAATGCCACAATATTTCCAGTTATAGTCTTGAAAGTAGAATTTTTAATTTGTAGCGTATCCGCAAATGTGTTTTTAAAAACCGAAATCACATCAAAAGAATGGTTAACATCTAAATTTATAAAATCACATCGATTTATCAATAAATTATAATTGTTAATCATCGAATATTTACTAGTACTGATTACTGAATTTCCAGCGTAATCTGGCGACTCTTTTCCATCAAATTCTAGCCCTTCTAGTGCTAAGCTTCCTCTATTTTCAATTACAAATAAGGTTTTTTTCTCAAAGACTATTTTAGGTTTTTGGTCTAAATTGGATCTAAAAGTTAATGGGTGCTGTATAGCAATCATCTTGCTTGTATAATAAGTTCCCGAAGTAGTTAATTCGATAATATCTCCTGGAGCTGAAGTCATTGCTGCTTCATATAATGTATTTAACCCTGCTTGCACTTTTATAATTTTACCACTTGAAAGAGTTGTTTTTTTGACATTTTTAGAATACCAATCTACCCCTGTATTTTCTTTGGTAGCAATATTTGGGTTTATTGACAGTTTTTTGACACCTTTAACTTCAGGAATTAAAAATCCCATCTTGTCTTTTACTAACTTTATAGTTGCTTTTTTGAAACCTTTTGAAAAATTAGTTTCGATATTTAAAGAAGTATAATTGCCCGAAAATTGAATTCCGCTTATGTCATCATATATAGTAAACAATTTACGCTCGGAATCGTGATAAAAAATATTGCCCGAAACGGATGAATTAATTGGGGTAGCACTTCTTTCTTTATCACTTCCTGCACAAAACTGTATATTGTCGCAATCTACAAAAGCATTATTTTTAACCATTGCATTATCAACTTGAAAATAGCGGTTCAAAGTTGAATTAGGGACCCCATTCATAATCACTAAAGCACCTCTAAATCTATAGCCCTTAAGCCCAACAAAATAATTATTAACAACTGTTTGATTTTGATTTATAACTCTAACCCCTCCTGTATTGGATTTTCCGTTTCCAATAAACACATTCCCATCCACTAGTGTTCCACTTCCATGACGCAGAGTTAAAGCTCCTCTACATTCAAAAAAAGTATTGTATCTATAGGTATTCTTTCCTGATTTGTTCGAAATTATCTCATGCTCTCCATCACAACGATCAAAATAATTGTATTCCACAACCGTTCTAGAATCAGTCAATGAGTAATGACTAGTCCCAATTCGTAATGTTTCTCCCCCATTTGCTCCTAAATTAGGTCTGGGTCCAAAGTAATTATGGTCAATTTGATGATAATTCTCTTGACTTTCTTTAGAATCCAGTCGGACTGCCATTGTAACCCCTAAGTTTTCTTTCCCTTCAATATGGTTGTGGTCAATGCGGTTATTTTTTCCATAAACTGAAATCCAATAATCTGATTCGTCTCTTTCAGGGTTACTAAAATTATCAATCACACATTCAGTCAATCGACAATTATTAGCTAATTTAAAATTGTCTTTTTTAAACGAAATTAATTCGGTCGTTGGGGTAAACCCATTTTTAAAAACGAGTCCTTTAACGATTAAAAATTCACCCGCAATTCTTAAATTAGAAGCTCCAGTTAAAATCACCTTCCCTTTTTCTTCAACTGTTAAAATAATAGGATCTTTAGTAGTTCCTTTAGCTTCAAATAATAATTCGGCATTATTCCAAATACCATTTGCCAAGACAATTATATTTCCAGGTTTTGCATTTGCAACTGCATTATTAAACTCTTGAACGTTATGTACAACTTCACGGTTAACTATAAGTGACTTTGCATTTACAGCAATTTGAAAAAACAGAGATATACAAAGCAATACTATGTGATTATTTTTCATCTTCCTAAGATTAAATTTTGGTTAACCAATTTGGTTTTCCAAATATATTGTTAATTATAGGATAAAAAAAATAAAATGCATTTTTTTCACTTTTTGCTTTTTATCATGAGTAAAAATTACCGCATTTATGCAAGAACTATCAAATAGAATTGTTAAAACCACTTTATATAAAAATAACACACCTAATGAGTTTACCAATTTCAGATAGGTTGGGAGGAAATTGCACTTTATAATGAAGTTTAAAATCGTGGAATCCGTATGGTACAGATTATAAATTATACCATTAGATATTTTTTTATTATTCCTATAATCTGTAACACTTAAATTACTTTCGCTACAGTATAATCTACTTTGACTGTGCTAAAATTAACGGACTACAATAACTTGTTTTTGGCATTACAACAATCATAATGCACATATATACAACTAATTACATAATAAAAAGACTTGTTAAATTTCAAATTTTTAATTTAATTTGAAATAACATCAGTTAAAAGCCGGATAATTATCCACGACCACAAAAGTTAAATAAAAATAACAGACTGTGAATGTAGAGTGATGAAAACCAAAAAAAAGTAAGATAAACCTATTGGTTGAAATTAAATTATTTGATTTTTAATTTCAATTATTTCAAGATAAATTATTCATTATAGAAAAATCTTACTTTCTTTCACCAATTTGTTGTCTCCACATAGCGTAATACAATCCTTTTTCATCTAATAAATCTTGGTGTTTTCCTTGTTCTATAATTTGTCCTTGTTCTAATACAAATATTTTATCAGCATGCATGATAGTTGATAAACGGTGCGCTATCAATACGGTAATCTGATCTTGTTTGGATGATATACTTCGTATTGTTTTAGTAATTTCCTCTTCGGTAATTGAATCTAATGCTGATGTAGCTTCATCAAATATTAATAATCTTGGATTTCTCAATAAAGCTCTGGCAATTGATAATCGTTGTTTTTCTCCTCCTGAAACTTTAATCCCACCTTCACCAATTGTTGTATACAAACCATTCTCGGCTCTCTCCAATAAATTTTGACAAGCTGCTTTTTGCAAAACATCATGGATCTCTTCATCTGTAGCAGTTGGCTTTACAAATAGTAAATTATCTTTAATTGTCCCTGAGAATAATTGTGCATCCTGTGTTACAAAACCTAATTGCTGTCTCAATTCAGTCAAATCAATATCTTTAGCATTTCTTTCATTATAAAAAATAGACCCTTCGGCGGGAGAATATAATCCTACCAACATTTTTACCAAAGTAGTTTTACCACTCCCTGATGGTCCAACAAAAGCAATAGTTTCTCCTGCCTTAGCTTCAAAAGAAATATCTTTTACAGCATAAGTACTTGCTGAAATATGTTTAAATGAAATATTAGAAAACTTTAAGTTGTTTATGGCACCAATTGTCTGTGGATGTTGTGGTTTCTTTTCACTTTTTGAATTCATCAAATTTCCAAAATTATCCATAGACGCTTTTGTTTCATTATAAGTAGCAATCACATTACCTAATTCTTGTAATGGATTAAATAAAAAGAAAGAAAAAAACATTAAAGTAATTAAATCTCCTGGCTTGATAATTCCCTGAAAAATGAACATATATAGCGCAAAAACCAAACCAGTTCGCATAAAATGAACAGTTGTACCTTGAATAAAACTCAGTGAACGAATAAAGCGTACTTTCTTTAATTCTAAACCTAAAATCTTATTGGTTGTACTGTTTAATCGATCAACTTCCTGTTCTGTCAGTCCTAAACTTTTTACCAATTCGATATTTCTTAAAGATTCTGTTGTTGCTCCTGCTAATGCAGTAGTTTCTCCCAGTATTTCTTTAGAAATTTTTTTAATTCTTTTACCTAAAAAAGAACTTACTATGGCAATAACTGGAACAGTGGCAAGAAAAATGGGGCCTAAAAGCCAATGAATATTTATTGCATAAATAACTACAAATGTGATTCCGATAAGACTTTGAAAAACCATAGAAATAGATAAAGTAATGAACTTTTCACAGTCTATTTTTACTTTTTGGAGTTTACCCAAAGTTTCTCCACTACTTTGATCTTCAAATTCTTGAAAAGGAAGCTGTAGCGCCTTTTGGATACCATCGGTATACATATGCGCACCAGTACGTTGAATAATAATATTGGTGAAATAATCTTGGAAATTTTTGGCTATTCTCGAGAGCATTGCAGCACCTAATGAAAGTCCTAACCAACCCAAAACTACTTTGACAAAATCAGAATAATTATGATTAAAATTAGCGACTCCTACTCCACATTCATTAAGCAGTTTACCAATTATTATGGAGTCATAAAGTGAAAAACATTGATTGATAGCTGCTAAAAATAAAGCCAAAAACAATAACTGTTTATGTGCTTTAATATAAGTATATAATATTTTCATTGTATATAATCTAAAAAAAGGAAGTGCAAAATTAGTACGTATTTATTTAATAATTTCATATAATCATGTTAATAAACGGATTCACTTCGCTAAATTATTTTTCATTGGGTATTTTTAATTCACAAATCTCATTACTTTCATATTTTATATTCCAATCAGTGATTGTCTTTAAAATAGGCACTAATTCTAACCCTTGCTTTGTTAAAGAATATTCTACCCTAGGAGGGATTTCTTTATAAGCAGTTCGTGTCAAAATACCATCTTCTTCTAATTCTTTTAATTGCTCAGTCAGCACCTTCCTAGTTATTAAAGGAATAATAGCATCCAACTGCCCAAAACGAACCGTGCTTTCTTGAATAACATTTATAATAATGGGTTTCCATTTGTTCCCAATCTTACTTATTGCCCTAGTTAGAGGACAATGAGAACTACAAAATCTTTCATCTCTCACTTTTGTTTTTTTTTAGGTAATTACTCAGGATAACTAGTATTTAAATTAATAGTATCTTATACATACTAATGATAGTATCTTTACGGTACAAATGTAAAAATATAATTTAAAAAACTTTAAAATAGTAAATTAATTATACTAACAGTGGCTTCCAAAGGAATTGAAACTAAAATTGTAAAAGTGGAGGAACAGCAGATGTAAAGAAACTATTAGAATCAACAAAAAATAAACGGTTCATTAGGTGTTTTAGTAAATAATGTGAACGTAAATCAACGTATTAGTCCTTTTTTAGCTACTCAAGAAGCCGTGAAATTATTTAGGGACAATCGAGGAAGCAATACCTTAATATTCAGCGAATTAATTGGATCTGACTTTAAAAAACAAGCTGTTGCAAACACCCCTTTTGAGCGTTTTGGTCAACCAAATGACATTGCCAAAGTGTCTGTGTTCTTAGTGTCTAATGATTCTGCTTGGATTACCTGCGAAAGCATTAGCATTTCGGGGGTCTTAAATAAATACAATAATTCCTTCTAAATCAATTAGTTTAGAAGGAATTATTTAAAATTATAGTGTAAAAAAAAGAACATCTTATACCATCCTATTTTGTTTTAATTAAAATAACTCCACTTGAGCCTTGTGATCCATAAATAGAAGCTTCGGCACCTTTTAAAACACTAACTTTTTTCACATTATTTGGAGAAATAAAATCAATACTGGATACAATTACACCATCCACAACAAATAATGGATCCGAAATATTCCTAAGAGAACTCACTCCTCTAATAGTTATTTTATTATCTCTAGAAACTGAAACTCCTGGTAAACGACCTCGTATAAGATCATAAATAGTGTTGTATACTCCTGAATTTTTATCTGTTTCAACACTAGAACTATTAGTGTTATTGATTTTATATTCATTAGTCTGTTTAGAATACACCATTTTCAACACTCCTCCTTTTTGAATTCTTTCCTCAGAAGGCAGTGGTGAATTAAGAAACATAAAATTCATCACTTTTTCATTATTTAATTTATTAGACAATAAACCATACTCATTAGAATAAACATTTACTGTAACTACTTTTTGAGAAAAAGAAACTTCAAAATTTCCTTTTCTATCCGTTTCAACATTCGAATAAATAGAATCTAAATAAATTTTAGCATTAGCAACTGGTTTATTTTTACTGTTTACTACACTGCCCGATAGTTTATTTTGCGAATATCCAATTCCAATAAAAAAAATCATCAGAAATAAAACTAGTCTTGAAATTTTCATAATATATAATTTACAAATATTGTTAAATATATGAAAATTTAAATGCAAAATTACTTAACTACCCTAAAAAACATCTTATAAAAAAAATGCAAATAGGAAATAGAAGCATGGCTTAAAAAAACTGAACTAGCTAATATCTAATTTTATTCATTATTTAATTAATCCTATTATAAGATTAACAAAACCAATTTTATAAAAATATCGTATATAATGTATAATAATCTAGTTGTTTTATTTATAAATATAAACTTACATTTTTTATAAAAAACAGCACTTAATCGATGAAATTCGCATAAAAACGATTTAATTAAAATAAAAAATTACATTTGAATAAAAAAATTAAAAACAACTTACTAAAAACTATTTAATACCACCTACTTTTTGCAGTTATATTTTTTATTAGGAAGTTAAGATTACTATTCATTGAGTTTAAAGCCCAAACTACTATGACAAAACTTTACTTTAAAAACATAATTTTCAAATTACCATTATTAATAATTTCATTATTTTTAATGGTATCTTTTGATATGGATGCTCAAGTCAGAAAAACTTTTACTCAAAGAACTGCTGCTGCCACGCCTTCTAAAGTTATTTATAACATTAAGGGAGATTTTACCATGATTGGAAATACCAATCTAACTCTTAAAACATATTCTCCTACTAGTAACAACAATAACAATGCAATGATTTATGTTGATGTTGATAATGATTCAAATACGTACAATTCATCTTCTTCAACTCTGGCGTTATCAACGGAAAACGGTGCAAACCCGAATTGTTCCAACATACTTTTTGCTGGATTATATTGGACTGGTAAATCACAAGATGCTGACAGCTTTACTGCCAGCAAACAAGTACAAACAGGTACACAAACTGTAAACAACAATTATACTGTAGTTAACAATGACAATATCACAAATACTAATTATAGTTTAAGCGTTTCTAGAAACAATGGCGGTAACAACAACAACAGCCCCATTTATACTTTTTCAGGTAATGGAAATACTTATGTTTTTAATTATACAAATAATGCATCACCCAATACAGTTACACTTTCTATAAATGGTGGTGCACTAACAAGTATCCCTGTATCAATAGTCACTTCTGGCTCAACTGCAACTGCAACACTTACAACACCATACAGCATCACAGACGGAACAGTAACATTAAAAATAAACCAATTGATAAGAAGTACTTCAGTCACTTTAAACACTCCAGATACACAAAGTACCTCATCCTCCATAGTTAATGTTTCTGGAACAGTACCCACGTATACAACTCTAACAAAGACGATGAACAAAAATAATGTGTCCATCAAAGGGCCATTGGCTTCTAACTATACAACACTAACTGCAAGTGCTACAGACATCTATTATCCTGGAGCTGCAGATGATGGGATTTTTGTTGGATTTAAAGAAGTTACTGATTATGTGAAAACAAATGGTATTGGAGAATATTTTGTTGCTGATATTGCCTTGAGTGAAGGTGTTGGTCCTGGAACGGGATACTCAGGAGGTTGGGGAATGATTATTGTTTATGAGAATCAATTGATGAAAAGTCGCGATGTAACCATTTTTGATGGATATACATATATGAGTAGTTCAGTAGGTTCAGCAACGATACCTATTTCTGGTTTTAAAGCAATACTTGCTGGGCAAGTAAATATGAAATTAGGGGTAATTGCGAGTGAGGGTGATGTTAGTTTTACTGGAGATTTCTTACAGTTACAACAATTAAATACAGCTACCTATATTGACTTGTCACATTCAGGAAATACTACTACCAATTTTTTTAATTCATCAATCTATAATCCTGGAATTTCAAGAAATCCAAATTTAGTTAATAATACCGGTATGGATATTAGCATGTTTAATGTTCCAAATACTGGTAACATTAATATAGCAAATGGTCAGACATCTACTATTTTTAAATACGGGACAAACTCAGATACTTATTCGATTTTTGCGTTTGGAATGGCTGTTGATTCTTATGTTCCAGAACCTGAAGGAATATTGGTAGTCAATTCAATCAATGCGGTTACCAATCCACCGCAACCTTACAATGTATTACCAGGTCAGGAAATATCGTATACCCTTAATATAAAGAATAAAGGAACAGAAGCTATTAATAACAACATAGTCACTATTCCAATATCTAATACCATCAATTTTTTAGTAGGTAGTATAACAAGTACAAAAAATTCAACGGTAACCACAACCAATATTCCGTATTATGATAGTGCAACCCAATCCATTATATGGGATATGGGAACACTCCCATTACCTGCAGACCCTAATACTTTATTAGCATCAATTACTTTTAAAGTTAAAGCAACAGATGATTGTGCGATAATTATCAATAATAGTTGTAATTCTATAATTTCAGTTAGCGGGACAATAAATGGAACTGGAGCAATATCTGGAGTAGCAACAAATAAAGCTATTTTTAAAGGATTTGACACTTCAACTGGCTGCCAAATTCCAATAACATCACCTACCACTGTTGCTCTAGATAATTCAGGAAGTCCTTGTTTTTCAGCTTTGGCAGGTCCTGATCAACTAGTTTCCTGTGGAGGAGAAAAAGTAAACTTGAACGCTACATCAGGAACAATTGGTTCTTGGTCTATTATTAGTGGTCCTGCTGGTGGAGGAGAAATATTTTCAAATGACACCAGTACAAATTCAACCTTTTATAGTCCGAATTTTGGTAATTATTTATTACGATGGACCACAAGTTGTGCTGGTACTAAAGATGAAGTTTTAGTATCATTTGTACCTTGCAACATTTTGAATTTTGATGGAATTGACGATAATGTTACTTTTAAAAACAATTATAGTTTGAGTACAGGTTCATTTAGTGTAGAGACCTGGGTAAAATCGAATGCAACAAATGGAAATAAACAAACTATATTTTCTAAACGAGTTGGCACAAGTACAGCTGATGGTTATGATTTAAAATTAGTAAATAACATTATCTCTTTTAACTGGAATAATGGAAATACAATAGCTTCAAATTTTGCTATTAATACCGATCGTTGGTATCATGTTGCTGTCACTTTTAATGGTTCAAATTATAAATTATATATCGATGGAATACCTGTACAAAATGCAGTTTCAGGAGTTAATCCTATTTTAAATAATAGTGCTAATTGCATTTTAGGAGCCATGGATCAAAGTAGTGGCATTCCATTCAACTATTTTAATGGGTGGATGGATGAACTTCGTATTTGGAAAGTGGAATTGACTGTTGATCAAATTAGACAAATGATGAACCAAGAGATCTTAAATAATGGTGGAAATGTAAAAGGCGCCATTGTTCCATTAGATGTTCCTGGATTAACCTGGACTAATCTAGATGGTTATTACCAAATGAATCCTGTAAATGATGTGGTAAACGGATTTGTGCTAGGTAAATCTACATCAGCAATTAATGGGAAATTAAGAAACATAGGTACGCAACAACCTGATACTGCCCCATTGCCTTATACTTCAAGAATAAGCAATCAAGATTGGTCAATTGATGATACCTGGACCAACTATCCTGTTTGGGACGTCCCAAATAGCTTAGCAATAGACGGAACAACAAGAATTGATTGGAATATCGTTAAAACGGATCATAAAATTTCTTCAACAGGAAACAAAAAAGTATTGGGTTTATTAGTAAACACGAATACTGTAAGTGCTGAAAATGATTCAAAAATTGAAGTGTCTCATTATCTAAAAATAAATGGAAAAATAGACTTAGTTGGTAAATCACAATTAATCCAAACAGAGGGAAGTATATTAGATGTAGCCAGTAGTGGGTCACTAGAAAGAGACCAACAAGGGCAATCAAATAAATACAATTACAATTACTGGAGTTCACCAGTGAGCCCGGTTAATACAACTGCTAACAATACAGATTATACTGTTGGAGGTGTTTTAAAAGACGGAACCAATGCTGCATCACCGGCAACAATTAATTGGGTTGGTGGATATGATGGATCTCCAACTACTCCAATAAGTCTAGCTCGATATTGGGTTTATAAATTTGATAACTATGCAAATGCTTACGCAAATTGGGTTCAAATAGGCGAAACAGGTTCGTTACGTGTAGGACAAGGTTTTACACTAAAAGGAAGTGGAGCAGCTGGAACAACCCAAAACTATACTTTTATTGGAAAACCAAATAACGGAACAATAGCAACAAATACCGTTAGTTCAGATCAATTACTGCTTACAGGAAATCCATATCCATCAGCATTGGATGCAAATGCTTTTATCAACGATAATTCAACTTCTATTGATGGGACATTATACTTTTGGGAACATTACACAACTAATAATACTCATATTCTCAGAGACTATCAAGGTGGATACGCAGAAAGAAATTTAACAGGAGGTGTTCCTCCAACCTCAATTGGTGTAGATTTCATTAGTGGTTTAGGGGCAACTACAAGAAGTATTCCTAATCAATTTATTCCAGTTGGACAAAGTTTTTTTGTAAATGGAAAAATTGGATCTACCACTACAACAGTAACCTATAAAAACAGTCAAAGAGGTTTTATTAAAGAAAACGAAAGCACTTCTAATATAATGTTCAAAACAAAATCTAGCAAGGACAAATATTGGAATAATAATGAAAGTGATAAAGTTGAAAATAACAATTATAAAAAAATTCGTTTAGGATTCGATTCTAATAATACTGCGCATCGTCAAGTTTTATTAGGTTTTATGGATGAAAAAGCCACCATTGAAATGGATTATGGGTATGATGGACTTAATTTTGATGAGTACCCAAATGACATGTATTTTATGTGTGGAGAAAATCAATTAGTAATTCAAGGTGTAAGTTCATTTGATAAAAATAGTTCCTACCCTATTGGCGTAAAAGCAGATACAATAGGAAAAGTAAAGTTCATGATTGATGGTTTAGAAAACTTTGATTCCTCACAACCTATTTATATTCATGACAATGAAGATGACACCTATCATAACATCCGAATCAAAGAATTTGAAGTTAACTTGCCTAAAGGAGAAAATAACAGTCGTTTTTCGTTACGGTTTATAGATAAAAACAAAAAAGAGGAAACTGTTACTAATACAAATAATGAAATTACTGTTGCTTTTTTAAATAATTCTAAAATATTACAAATTAATAATAACGCACTAGAAGAAAAAGTTTTAAATGCAACATTATATAATATGAATGGCCAAACCATAAGCAAATGGGAAATTAAAAATCAAGGACAACAAAACATTCAACTTCCAGTAAAAAAAATAAGCTCTGGTATTTACATTGTAAAAATAAAAACTTCAGATGGAGAAATAAATAAAAAAATTATAGTACCATAATTCCTAAAAATAAATTAAAAAACTGTCTATTATGACAGTTTTTTTTTGCTTTATAAAATCTTAATCTGCAAGAAAAAACAATATAAACATTGTAAAATAAGTAGTTCATCGGGAGATAAAATACTTTAATCGAAAATATGCTTTTTATGGCAAATGCAAACTCATAAATACTTAATTTTAAGAGACATAATATCTAAAATAGATTTTTTTTAGCATTTTAAAATACAATTCTAGTAGAGCAAAACAAACACAAATAAATCTTAAAAATAACAACTAATTGATTTATTTCTAAAGAAAAATACCACTACATTATAATTATTTAATTACTAAAATAGTCATATCTCTACTATATGTACATTTTATTAAACTGCTAATTGTTTAATTCAAAATGTTTATATCATGAAAAAAAAATACTTATTTATAATAATATTCTATTTCATTTCATTTCACAGTTTCGGACAGGATTGTTTAGAAAGAAGTCTCTCAGATGACACAATATGTGTTGGACAAAATGCTTCAATTATTTTGTCCAATAGTGAAACAACGATGACCTACCAGTTAAGAATAGGAACTACTGACATTGGTAGTCCTATAACTGGAACAGGTTCAAATATCATATTTACGGTATCCCCTACTTTAACAACCGTTTACTCTGTTTTCGCAACTTCAAATACTGCTTCAATTTGCGACATAACATACACAGATGTTTCTACCGTAACCGTAAATACACTTTCGATTGCTCCAACTACGATTTCTGGAACAACAACAATTTGTAATGGAC
>TARA_R110000868_G_scaffold143879_1_pt1 | contig 46953 bp, 37 predicted proteins | sample TARA_R110000868 | Tara Oceans TARA_R110000868 (sample SAMEA4397489) | marine metagenome | biome: Polar Biome; feature: [SRF] surface water layer (ENVO:00010504); material: water (ENVO:00002006), including particulate matter (ENVO:01000060) such as... | depth 5 m | reverse complement strand
TTTTTGGTGAGCCTGCTTACCGCCAGTCTGCCCGTTACCGGAATTCTATTATGGTATGGCAGAACCTATAAAAAGAAAAAGAATATAGTAAAAATATAAGCCTCGCATCAATCAAAAAAATATTGTAAATTAAGGGCTTCATACTTCCTCTATATTTAATATGAAACCAGTGATAAATTCAATAACCATTTAAAGTACGGATATAAGATCAACCCCTTGTCATCTTACCGTAGTTCAAATTACATTATATGAAAATCGCATATTTCAGTATTTTAACTTTATTGATCAGCACTTTTTCCATTGCGCAAACAAAATCCATCAATGAAAAGAAATTTATTGCTATAGGGGGTATAGAACAATGGATTACCATAAAAGGTGACGATATATCACAAGCTGTAGTTCTTTTTATCCATGGTGGCCCTGGCAGTACCATGAGTCAATTTACCAATTCCATGTATGGTGAATGGGAAAAGGACTTTATTTTGGTGAATTGGGACCAAAGAGGTGCTGGAAGAACTTATGGCCGTAATGTACCTTCAAACATAACCGAGGAATACTGGATAGATAATCCATTGACAGTAGAGCAAATGACCAATGATGGAATTGAACTCACGGAATACCTAATTAACTATTTAAAAAAGAAAAAAATCATTCTAATTGGCACCTCATGGGGTTCAATTCTTGGTACTGAAATGGCTTTGGGCCATCCTGAGCTTTTCCACGCCTATGTTGCACATTCCCAATTCGTTAATTTCTCGGAAAACATTAATTATGCCTATAATAAAGTTTATGGGTTGGCTGAAAACGAGAAGGATATTGAAAGCATTCAAAAACTTGAATCCCTAGGAGTACCACCCTATAATAGTGCTAAAAATTATGGCCAATTGTTGCGGGTGGTAAAGAGTTACGAAAGAAAAAATTCCATATCCGCACCTAGTACATGGTTTAATCTGGAGGCTGAATATAATAATGAAAAAGATAGCAAAGATAGGTATGATGGTGATGATTATTCATTTGTTCATTTTGTGGGCCATGAAATGCTCAATATAAAATCCATGGTCTCTAAAATTGATTTTAACAAAAATGCCTTGAATTTTAAACTTCCCGTTTATTATATACAGGGAGAAGAAGATATCCTTACTTCCAAAGAAGTTAATAAACCATATTTTGACAAAATTTATGCACCGATAAAAGAATATTTTTTATTGAAAGATGCTGGACATGGTCATAATAAATCGGTAGTCGACAAACAATTTGAGGTTGTCAACAAATTTAAATCAAGCAATTAACAGCTAACAACAATAAGCAAGTATAAAAATAAATGCCCAGAGCAACTAACCTTTAATGATAGCCTTAAACTTTTCGGCCAAGGACGTCCAAAAATATGACTGCTTTTTTAAACCAGCTTTACCCAAAAACACCTTATTCTGTACATGAAAACCCAGATTGAAATAATAATAGCCCAAACAACGCCCGACTTCTTAGCAGCCAAAGAATTAATCCTGGAATATGTGGCTTGGCTGGGCATTGATCTGTCGTTTCAAAATTTTGACAAGGAAATGGCAGGGCTGCCCGAAATGTACAATGCCAAAGATGGCGGACTTTTTATTGCCTATATCAACGATCAGGCCGTTGGCATTGCTGGTATCCGTAGATTCAGCGAGCGGGATTGTGAAGTTAAAAGAATGTTTGTAAAACCCAACAGTAGAGGTTTGGGCATAGGGCAACTATTATTGAAGCAATGTCTTGATACCGCCAGAAAACTAAAATACAACAGTGTAAAATTGGACACGGCCGACTTTATGAAATCGGCCATAAAATTGTATACGGATCATGGTTTTGTAGAGATATCTGCCTATCGCCATAATCCCCACGAATCGGCCAAATATTTTGAATTGGATTTGGCCAAGAGCTAAACTAAACATTCAGGGACACCAATATTTTACTAAGTCTGGATATCTTTACTCAATTAGTAGGATTCAATAATTAATATTCCCTGAATCATTTCATAAGAATCCATAAACCTACAGCCGCATCTGGCCTTATAAAACATAGCAAGTGGAAAATATAATCACTACCATAGACAATAACCGTTTATATAAAATTGCCCTGGGATTGGCCCTGTTCACCATAATCTACAATATTGCGGAGGGTCTAATCTCCACCTATTTAGGTTTTGAGGACGAAAGTCTAGCGCTGTTCGGTTTTGGCGCGGATAGTTTTATAGAGGTCATCTCCGGTATTGGCATAGCACATATGATCCTTAGGATCCAAAAAAAACCTGATAGTAATAAAGATCCCTTTGAACGTACCGCTATAAGGATTACAGGATTCGCCTTTTATGGTCTGATGGTGGCCTTGGTTTTTACAAGCCTATATAACATATGGAGTGGTCACAAACCAATTACTACCTTTTGGGGTGTTGTCATTTCTATCATCTCCATTGCCATTATGTGGATGCTTGTACTGGGCAAAAGAAATGTGGGCAAAAAACTGAATTCTGAACCTATTCTCTCCGATGCCAATTGTACAATGGTCTGCGTATATATGTCGATCATCCTCTTGATCAGTAGTGGTATTTATGAACTATGGAACATTCCCTATATAGACAGTATTGGCACACTGGCTCTTTCCTTTTTCGCATTTAAGGAAGGGAAGGAATGTTTTGAAAAGGCCAATAGTGATAAATATTGTGGCTGCCATTGATTCCCACCCCCTGAAAAGATCTAAGAAAACAAATGATACCTTAAGAGTTATCCTTATATTTTGTTTAGTAAGGATTCCTTACTATATTTGTATGGCAATAGTGCTATAACCTAAATTTTAGAACAATGAAAAAATCAGTTTTTTATCACGCAGGATGCCCAGTATGTGTAAGTGCAGAACATGAAATCCTTGAACTAGTAGGAACGGACAATGTCGAAATTGTACACTTCGGAACCAGCAAATCGCGAATTCCCGAGGCAGAAAAAGCAGGGGTCAAATCGGTTCCAGCCCTGGTTACCCCTAACGGCAATGTGCTCCACATTAATTATGGCGCTTCCATGGCAGATGTAAAGGGTTAAAAAAATGTAATCCTAAAAGTTAGGATTCCTAATAACTATTCGAAAATTAATGGTCGTACTCATGAAAATAGAGGTTTGAGACAACTACATGGGCCGTTAAGACGCCAAGACCATCTCCCAGTACTAAGAAAGATAGGGGTTTTATTTTTAGTTTACTCGTAAATTTGTAGCCGAAAACCCCTTCGAACAAACTGGAACATCCGCAAAGGAGTGCCATTTCTGCCTTATGGAACAGGCTCCGGATGCCATTGCTGATATCATCAATACAAAGGGTATTATATCTTAGAAATGGAAAATTGCGAATAATTTAATTAGGATAACTAACTTTGCCTGTCGGGCTAATCCTGGCAGGCTTTTTATATGGACAATAGTATTTTTAATCCAGACTACCAGGAAACAGATGTTTCCAGTAAAATAGTTGCCGGGCTTGAACGTATTTCGGAAGCATTTAAAGTATTGCTCTGGGATAAGGCCAAATTATTGGGATTAAGTCCTATCCAAATACAGATCTTGATTTTTATTGCTTACCACAAAACCGCATTTTGTAATGTAAGTCACTTAGCCAAAGAATTCAATATCACCAAACCCACCATAAGTGACGCCATAAGGGTCCTGGACAAAAAAGGATTGATTACTAAAGAATTCTCCTCCAGTGATAGTAGAAGTTATGCTATAGGTCTATCCGATGCGGGAAAAAAAATGGTAGCGGAAACATCCGATTTTGCCAATCCCTTAAAAACGCAACTCGCTACTATAGATCAGATCGAACTGGAAAGTCTTTTCGGAACCCTGAGCAAGCTTATCTATCAATTAAATAGAACTGGAATACTTACCGTTCAAAGAACCTGTTATGGCTGTAAATTTTACAATAGGAATAACGAGCAGGACTATTGTAATTTGTTGGACAAGGTATTATTGAATACAGAAATTCGATTGGACTGCCCGGAATTCGAAGAAAAGCACGCCCAATAATTCCACTTGTCAGACCTCCTAGGGTAGTTACCATATTAGCATATCTTTTCCCACAACTTTGTGTTATATACCAAGATTTAGGATATTTACCATTTCCCCCTTTAAGAAAACCGGCAAAACAAAACCTAAGGTCACCCTAGGCTATTAAAAAAAGAACATGAAGAACAATTGGCTACTTTGCATCACATTTATAATTTCCATTACCGCCTCTCTTGCTCAACAAGGCAATACCTCAACCCTAACGATCAAAAAAATTATGCAGGGGGATGATTTTGTGGGACATCTCCCCTCCGATCCCCAATGGTCTACAGATGGCCAAACCCTATATTTTAATTGGAACCCTGAACAGGCCCAAAGTGACTCCATTTATGCCTTCCATCTAAAATCCGACAAGACGGTAAAAGTCGATTTCGAGACTTCTTATGCCCTACCCGGTACTAACGAGGTCTATAACCAGGATCGATCCCTGAAATTATATTCTAAGCAAGGTGATATATTTATGTTGAACCTTAAGAACCAAAGTATTACTCAAATTACCCAAACCGAAGAATACGAAGCTGACCCGCACTTTACGGAGAAAGGGACAAAAGTGGCCTATTCAAAAGGAAATAGCCTCTTTAGCTGGAACATCACCAATGGAAGTACCGTTCAGCTCACAACATTTAAGGCAGACGAAACGGATGACAAAAAAAGTATCAAAAACCAATGGCTTTATGAGGATCAATTAAACCTGTTCAACGTACTCCGCTCCCGCAAAACAAAAAAGGACGAAGAGGAGAAAATGAACAAAAGATACAAGGCCATAGGACCACTACCAATTGACCCCGATGGCAAATCAATTTCCAATCAACAGATTAGTCCCAATGGAAAGTATATCACCTACTTAACCACTAACTTCCCAAAGGTTAATGAAGGCACTATTGTACCACATTACGTGACCGAATCAGGTTATACAGAAGACCAACACACGCGCACAAAAGTAGGAGATGAACCCGACGAATATGAAATATTCGTATATGACATTGCCAACAGAAAGGTGTACCCGGTACTCCTGGACAGCTTGGAAGGTTTGGATTACGTACCTGAGTACACCAAGGATTATCCGGATAAGACATATGAAAATAAAAACAGGTTAGGCTATATTGATGGACCACTTTGGAGCGAGGACGGAAAATATGCAGTACTGGACGTTAACAGCAATGATTATAAGGACCGATGGATCGTACTTCTAGACCCAAAAAACGGTACGGTTAAGCAGTTAGACCGCCAACATGATGAAGCTTGGATAGCAGGTCCGGGAATCGGAGGATACGGAAGTGGCGAAATGGGATGGATGCCCGATGGAAAAAGTATATGGTACCAATCTGAAAAAACGGGCTATTCACATCTCTATATGATGGATGTTATCACCAAAAAAGTAACGGCATTGACTTCGGGCGAATTTGAAATTTACGACCCACAAATCTCCAACGATAAGAAACGCTGGTATTTTACGGCCAACAAGAACCACCCAGGTGACAGACAGTTCTATAGTATGCCTATTGGAGGAGGAAAAATACAGCAACTGACCCAGATGACCGGATCCAATGAGGTTACCCTGTCCCTGGACGAGCGTAAAATGGCCATCCTATATTCGTACGCCAACAAGCCTACGGAACTGTACTTACAGGACAATCCTATTTGGGGGAAATCCAAAGCAGAAGCAGAACGAATAACTTTTTCCACTACCAATGATTTTAAGGAATACCTATGGCGCGACCCAGAAATATTCACCTTTTTGGCCAGGGACGGCGAAGCTGTAAATGCCCGATTGTACAAACCCAATTCGGATTCAAAAAATAAGGCAGCAGTTATATTTGTACATGGCGCAGGATATTTGCAAAATGCCCACAAATGGTGGAGTACCTATTTTAGGGAGTATATGTTCCACAATCTCCTCGTGGACAATGGCTATACTGTGTTGGACATAGACTATAGGGGAAGCGCAGGTTACGGAAGGGATTGGCGTACAGGAATATACAGACATATGGGCGGTAAGGACCTGTCCGACCAAGTGGACGGAGCAGCATATTTGGTAAAGGAATTGGGAATAGATCAGGAAAAAATAGGCATCTATGGAGGGTCTTATGGTGGATTTATAACACTAATGGGAATGTTTACTGCCCCCGACACCTTTAAAGCCGGTGCTGCCATCAGGTCTGTGGGTGATTGGGCCGCCTACAACCATGGCTATACGGCACGGATATTAAATACACCGGTTACGGACAGTTTGGCCTACCGAAGAAGTTCCCCAATTTATTTTGCTGAGGGATTAAAAGGTGATCTATTAATTTTACACGGAATGGTGGACGACAACGTACATTTTCAGGATATGGTACGACTTTCACAACGATTGATCGAATTGGAGAAACACAATTGGGAAATGGCCGTCTACCCTGTAGAGCGGCACGGTTTTGTAGAGCCCAGCAGCTGGACAGATGAATACACCCGTATCTTTAAGTTGTTTCAAGAAAGTTTGTTGGATAAGAAATAAGGTGAATAGATAGAGTTATTAAAGGTAGTCACAAATGCTTATTTTCCTCTCATTTTATAGGCATTATGGCACCGAAGATTAGCCTATTAATACCCCTGCCTATATTCGAACTCCATACTGGAGGTGGCAAATTTGAAAATAAAAAAGCCTATAAGCTTAGATTTAAAATATCAAATAAACCCGATAGATATTAGAACAGGTAAATTTTAGTGGAATATGACCAATGTAGTTACCATTGTTCCTAAACGCATAATTTTTAAAGAGTGTCAGTAATTTTTCAGCAATAGGCTTAACTTCAATTTCAACTACTTTTCTTTTGATTAAAATTAGCCTATTTTTATCAAAAATTAGCCCAATGGACAACAAAGACAAATTCTTTGCACATATAGAGGAAGGATATACCACAAAAGGAGACTTTATTACTATGGGAGCCGCCATGCTAAATGGGGAGACTATTACCAATGCGCTCGTAAAAATTCCATTAAAGACACTTAACAGACATGGTTTGATCGCCGGGGCCACCGGTACTGGTAAAACCAAAACACTACAGATAATCGCCGAAAATTTATCGGATAAAGGTATTCCTGTATTACTTATGGACCTTAAAGGTGACCTCAGTGGTTTGGCACAACCCAGTCCCGGGCATGCGAAAATTGATGAGCGTCACGCCAAAATAGGTATACCATTTGCACCAACCGCTTTTCCCGCGGAAATACTTTCGCTCTCCGAACAGGAAGGAGTAAAATTACGGGCCACGGTTTCAGAGTTTGGCCCTGTTCTTTTAAGTCGAATATTAGACCTTTCTGAAACCCAAGAGGGCATTGTTGCCGTTGTTTTTAAATATTGTGATGACAATAAGCTTCCATTGCTGGATTTGAAAGACTTTAAAAAAGTTCTTCAATACGCAACAGAAGAAGGCAAAAAAGAATTCTCTGATTCCTATGGCAGAATATCAACCAGTTCTACAGGGACCATTTTAAGAAAAATTATAGAACTGGAGCAACAAGGCGCCGATCTTTTCTTTGGGGAGAAATCTTTTGATGTAGAGGACCTTACCCGTATCGATGAAAATGGCAGAGGGTATATCAATATTCTTCGCTTAACGGATATACAGGACAGACCGAAATTATTTTCAACTTTTATGCTGAGTCTATTGGCAGAAATTTACGATACTTTTCCCGAGCAAGGTGATACAGGGAGACCAGAATTGGTCCTTTTTATAGATGAGGCACACCTCATTTTCAACGAAGCTTCCAAAGCTTTATTGAATCAAATAGAGAACATTGTAAAATTAATACGGTCCAAAGGTATCGGGGTATATTTTGTAACTCAAAATCCTACCGATGTCCCTGATGCGGTTCTATCCCAATTAGGATTAAAGGTGCAACATGCCCTACGGGCATTTACAGCAAAAGATAGAAAGGCCATAAAGCTTACCGCTGAAAATTACCCCATTTCAGAATATTACGACACCAAGGAAGTACTAACCTCCTTAGGAATCGGTGAGGCATTAATTTCGGCCCTTGATGAAAAAGGAAGGCCAACCCCATTGGCGGCTACTATGCTTAGGGCCCCAATGAGTCGTATGGACGTGCTAACGGACAAGGAGCTAAAAGATGTCATAGACAGCTCGAAATTGGTTGATAAATACAACGAAACAATTGATCGTGAAAGTGCCTATGAGCTACTTAACATAAAGATTGAACGGGCAGAAAAGCTGGCTGAAGAGGAAAAAAGCAGTAGCAACAGCAGGTCTACCCGGTCCACGACAAGAAGAGCTAGTACTCGCCAAAATCCAGTAATAAAAGTATTGACCAGTGCTACTTTTATAAGAGGAGTTTTGGGGGTACTAAAAAAGGTAATGCGCTAATTCAATATATTGATATTGAAGCATTGCAAAAACAACAAACTATTTAATACAGAATTCGTTTCTACTACAAAATGATAAGAAAATCAATTTTTACTGTGGCCTTAACGTCACTTTTGTTCATTCAATGTAACACCAATACAGATTTTGTCATTGCCAAAGACCAAGTGGGCAAATTGCAAAAATCCAACACTATTGATGAAATTGAAACCGTATTTGCTGCCGATTCCATTGTGAGGGATAGCACATCGACCAGAATTGGCGTAGCTGCCAAAAAAATTAATATTTACGAAAAAGGAGGCAAACAACTGTTGACCCTTAGCCCTAATACGGATAGTATTCCTAAAATAGGGATTATACGTATTTATGACCCAAGGTATGTGACCGAAAAAGGAGTTGGACTTAATAGTACCTTTAAGGATATTAAAGACAAGCACACCATTAAAAAAATTACTTCTGCCCTTAATAATGTGGTCATATTCCTAAAAGATTCCGACGCTTATTTTACCATTGCAAAGACAGAATTGCCCAGCAATTTACAATACGGAGCCAGCTCCAATATTGAAGCTGTTCAAATTCCTGACAATGCCAAAATAAAATATATGATGGTGGGCTGGGACTAGATAAAACTATCCTATGCAAAAATTATTATACCATATTCTAGCATTATCCTATGGCGCCTATTTTAATTCCATAGCTCTTTTTTCTGAAAAAGAAGTGGGCCAAAAGGCTTTCCATCTTTTTAGCACCCCGAGAAAAGGTAGAATTTTGCCCGATCAAGAGGAATACTTGCAAAAGTTCTTGGGAGAAAGGATATTGGCAAACCATATTAACTTGCAGACCTATCAATGGCCAGGTGCTCAAGAAACCATTCTATTATTACACGGTTGGGAAAGTAATACCTTTAGGTGGCGGAATCTCATTGAGAAATTACAGGAAAAAGAATTTAACATCATTGCCTTCGATGCTCCGGGCCATGGATATTCCGAAGGGAAAAACCTGAATGTGGTTACCTATGCCGAAAGTGCCCGCCATCTTGTAGACATTTACAAACCTAAATATATAATTGGGCATTCTATGGGCGGTCTCGCCACACTCCACAATCAGTATCAAAACCCAAATACTTCCATCGAAAAAATAGTGACCCTGGGAGCGCCGGCCGAATTGTACGAGTTAATGGAGCATTACCAGAATCTGCTGAAGTTCAATGATAAAGTTTTAAAGGGTTTGGACCAACACATATACGAGCATTATAATTTTCGCATCAAGGACATTTCCACGCCCATGTTTGGCCGGTCAATTACGCAAAAAGGGCTGATCATACATGATGAATGGGATACCATAACTCCCTTTAGCGCCTCGGAACGACTCCATAAAAACTGGAAAAATAGCAGACTTATAAAAACCCAGGGACTAGGCCATTCCCTTCATCAGGATGAGCTTAACCTGCAGATTATAGATTTTTTAAAGACCTAAATATAGGGCATCTTAAGATTTAGGAATATTTACTTCCTTAAAAATGATTATTTTTAGATGACGGGACCCTACCCTAATACAGCAATTATAACACTTTGATCTATGTCAGAAATAACACCCTTCCATATTGCCATACCGGTACATAATTTGGCCGAATGCCGTACCTTTTACGGTGAAATATTAAATTGCGAAGAAGGAAGAAGTAGTGACCATTGGGTAGATTTCAGTCTTTTTGGACACCAATTGGTCATCCATTACAAACCAAAAGCAAAGGACCAAAAATTGCACGTTAATCCTGTAGATGGCAAGGATGTACCAGTACCACACTACGGAGTAGTGCTACCATGGGCCACCTTTATATCCTTTTCTGAAGAACTTATTGCCAAAGGGGTCAATTTTGTAATAGAACCCTATATCCGCTTTAAAGGAGAAATTGGTGAACAGGCGACCATGTTCTTTTTAGACCCTGCAGGCAACGCACTGGAATTCAAGGCCTTTAAAGATATAGGGCAATTATTTGCCAAATAAAGGTCCAAACCCATGACTTTTGGTCCATTGTAACATAGACCATATACACTTGAAAATCTTTAAAGATTTTTCATAAACTTCATATTGTGCGCCATACTCTCAAAGGGGGTACTGGCATACTCCTCCTGCTCTATAAAAATGTATTTTAGTCCAGATTCCTTCGTATGGTCAAGCATTTGAGAAATATTCAACCCCCCTTTTCCGAACTCGGTGCTTTCCTTTTTTACCATGTCCATATCCTTTAAATGCCATAAAGGAAATCTTCCTTCATAACGTTTAAAATAATCCAAGGGGTCTTTTCCTGCCACAACCACCCATCCTAGATCAAGTTCCATATACACAAGGTCTGGTTGTGTATTGTCCAGTAAAATATCGTAAAACACCTTTCCGTTTTCGGATTCAAATTCATATTCGTGGTTATGGTACCCAAATTTTATATTTCTAGCCTTACATTCTTCCCCGGCCTTATTAAAAGCCCCCGCAACCGACTTATAATTATCAGCTGTTTGCCCTTGGGTGGGCATGGAAGAACAAATCAAATATTCCTGACCGGCCTCAGCGGCTTGATCCATGGTATTCTGCCAATTTTCGTCCAAGGCAACATGACCACTCCTAAGCGTCATCCCAAGATCGCTGCAGACGTCTTTCATTTCTTTAGGCTTTAGCCCGTAATAAAGCCCTTTTGTGCTTCTAGCAGATTCAATTTGTTTAATGCCCAATCCCGCTATTTTCTTTAAAGTCCCTATAGCATCATCAAGCATTTCCTTGCGAAAGGTGTACAATTGAACCCCTAAATTTTTCTTGGCCTTTTTAACAGGCAAGGTAAACGATGGTAATAATACCACCCCAGCTGCCAACATACCCGACTTAACTAAAAAATCTTTTCTGGTTGTCATATATTTATTCTTTAATTACTGCGACCATGCAGTAGGTTTCCTATCCCATCTATGGGCTTTCAATTCGTCATATAATTCTTTGGAAAGCCCTTTCCCATCACTTAATGCCGTATTCATTAATACGTTTCTTTCCTTACGCATTCCAGGGATAATGGTACTTACGGTTTTGTTCATGGTTATAAAGCGCAAAGCCATTTCTGCCATGGTCATTCCTTCGGGAACCAATGGCCTCAATAGGTCTGCCCTTTCCGCACTCGCAATTAAATTCTCGGGAACAAAATACGTCCCCCTCCAATCCCCTTCCGGAAATTGAGTTTCTTTGGTAATATTTCCGGTCAAGGTTCCTTCATCAAAAGGAACCCTTGCAATAACAGCGATATTCAACTCTTCACATAAGGGAAAAAGTACATCCTCGGGAGCTTGGTCAAAAATATTGTAAATCACCTGCACCGCATCAAAGGCTCCTGTTTTAAGGGCCTTGATGCCATTTTCTGGCTCCCAGCGGTTTACACTGATACCCATGGCTGCTACCTTCCCTGATTTTTTTAAATCTTCCACCGCTCTTTGCCACTCCTCGCGATCGGACCAACTATCGTCCCAAGTGTGGAACTGCATTAAATCCAATTGCTCTGTGCGCAAATTGATCAAGGTTTTCTCCGTATATTCCACAATATGGGACGGAGGATAGGATTCTTCTAAACTATATTCCGGTTTTGCCGGCCATTTAAAATTTTTAGCTGGAATCTTGCTGGCGGTAAAGAGCTTTTTATTGGGAAACCTCCGTAATAGATCGCCGAGTAATTTTTCACTGTGCCCATGACCATAGGCCCATGCGGTATCGAAAAAATTAACTCCATTTTCCACCGCCAGATCCAATGACTTGGCAGACAATAGATCGTCGGACTCTGTCCAACCGCCCATGCCCCACATTCCATATCCTATTTCACTTACATCCCAATGGGTCCTACCAAATTTTCTTTTGATCATTCTTGTTTTTTACTTTCCTGCTCTTTGAAATCCCGAACATTTATTATTTATTAATACTGATGAAAGGCATCGGAAACAAATTCCAAAACCACGGGAAGGGACTCCCGCCAATAGGTCCAACTATGGCGTCCTTCCCTCACCCTATATTCGTGGGGCACCTCTTTCTTTTTCATGGCAATATGCACTAAACTGTTGCCTTCATAAAGAAAATCATCGTCCCCACAATCTATGTACCATCTAACCGATTTTAAATCTTCCAGGGATGAAGCCTGTATCAGGGAAAGGGCATTGTGCTTTTCATAATAGGCACTTACAAGCCCATCTTCATAATTCTCATTATTACTTTTTAGCCGTTGTTTAAAATCGTCCAAACTTAAGGCCCCAATATAGGCACTCAATGGGCAAGCTGATGAAAACAATTCAGGATGGCGCAAGGCATACATAAATGATCCACCGCCTCCCATGGAAAGTCCGGCTATGGCCCTAAAGCGTTTCTCCCCCTTAATGCGATACTTCCTCTCTACATAGGGCATTAACTCTTCAAAAAAGAAATCCTCATACCTCCAATCCCCTTTAATGGAATTAAAATATCCCCTGGTTCCCGTGTTGGCGTCTGGCATAACAATAACCATAGGAGTAGCCTTGCCCTCTTTAATGGCATTATCCGCAATACGCAACACCTCTCCAAATTGCACCCAACCCGTTTGATCATCACCAGCACCATGTAGTAAATAAAGTACTGGGTAGCTCCTATTGGAAGTTTCATAGTCCGGAGGTAGATACACCGCAAATTTCCTTTCACTTTTTAGGATTTCACTCTTCATGGAAACCGCGTCGAATACTTTTCCGCTCTGTCCTACAACCGGCAATGCGCACATAAATGCCAAAAGCAATAGTAAGAAATTTTTCATTTTATCGTCGTTTTCATTGGTACTGAAGGAATAAATTAAAATTCACTAGAGTGCCTTTTATCTATTGAAGTCCTGGAATTTCGACCATTTCATTGACGTCCTCATCATAATCCACTCCGTCTACCATAAACCCAAACAAATTGAAGAAATCCTTTTCATAACCTTTAAGATCCCCGATCTTCGGTAAGGATTCTGTAGATGCCACCTTCCAAAGTTCAGCTACCTGGGCCTGTACATCCTCTCTCATTTCCCAATCATCTACACGTATTCTCCCTTGATCATCTGTGGGCATATTATCTGCATACAAACGATCTTGGAACAGGCGCTGAATCTGCTCAATACATCCTTCATGTATTCCCTCCCGCTTCATTACCTTGTACAAGAGGGATATATATAACGGGATAACCGGAATAGCAGAACTCGCCTGGGTTACCAGTGCCTTGTTAACGGAAACATATGCTTTTCCCTTCAAAGGCTTTAAGCTGTCCGATATAGCAAAAGCCGTGGATTCCAAATCGTCCTTGGCCCTGCCTATAGTTCCTTTTCTATATACCGCTTCGGTAAGTGATGGTCCAATATAGGAGTAAGCTATGGTTGTAAACCCTTGGGAAAGCAATCCCTCCCTTTTTAAGGCATCGATCCACATTTTCCAGTCCTCACCGCCCATAACCGCTACGGTATTCTCTATGTCATCCCCTTGAGCAGGTTCTATGGACACCTCAGATACTACACCGGTATGAAAGTCAACGGTTTTATTTTGAAATTTGGCCCCTATTGGTTTTAAGACCGATTTATATTTTACTCCGGTATCCGGATGCGTCCTTACCGGAGAAGCCAGACTATAGATAACCATGTCTATTTGACCCAAATCGGCCTTGATAAGGTCTAAGGTTTGTTTTTTAATTTCATTGGAAAAGGCGTCGCCGTTGATACTTTTCGCATACAGGCCTTCCTTTTTGGCTTCCTTTTCAAAAGCCGCACTGTTATACCACCCTGGGGAAGCCGGCCGTCCTTCTGCAGGCGGTTTTTCAAAAAATACCCCTATAGTTGAGGCACCAGACCCAAAAGCACTTGTAATTCTGGAAGCCAGGCCAAAACCAGTGGAAGCCCCTATTACCAAAACTTTTTTTGCTCCGTCTATGGCACCCTTGGACTTAACATATTTAATTTGATCAATTACATTTTGTTCACATCCCTTCGGATGTGAGGTTAAACAAATAAATCCGCGCGTTCTAGGCTCTATAATCATTTCTTAATTTAGTTTTAGTATCCCTAAGCTAGGCTACATAATTATTTTTAATTTTCCCGATTATCGAAGATATATAAAAGATTCAAAAGACAAAGTTGTAGCGGATGAAATTGTATCCTATAATTCGGTTTTAAACAAACTATCCCAATGTTATGGCAATTGTTCCATCAAAAATCGCTTAACATTATCGCCCATAATAGCTCTTATCTCATTATCTGAAAATCCTTGGTTCATTAATTCCTGGACCAAAAAAGGCAGGCCGGTTACATCTATTGGAGTCGTGGCGGCACCATCAAAATCGGAACCTAAGGCCACATGATCAATACCCACCAAATCGCGGACATATTTCATGGCCTCTACAATATGTCTAATTTCCCCTTTTATGGCCCCCTTAAAAAAGCCTATACCTATAAGTCCCCCTGAGGCTGCTATTCTCTTTATATGGTGGTCGGATATATTCCGGGGACTGTCCTTGGTGCCTTTTACCCCTGTGTGGGAGACCAATACAGGTCTGTTGGATAAATCTAAAATATCATCGATCATTTTTGGGGACACATGTGCTACATCAATTATTATCCCCAATTGATTCATCTTATTGATTACCTCCCTGCCAAAATCGGTTAATCCCTCAGCTGACATGCCGTGTGCGGACCCACCGAGTTCATTATCAAAAAAATGGGTAGGCGCCATCATTCTAATCCCTTCATAATAAAGGTTTTGCACATTGTCCAAATTACCTTCAAGACAATGAGCTCCTTCAATACCCAAAAAACCACCAATAACCTTAGGATCTTCCTTCCTTAAATCTATCAGGTGTTTCAAATCTTGGCGCGATTTTACCAAAAGAAACTTGCCATCGAACTTTTTAGTGTAGTCCTGTAAGGCCCTTGCCTGGTACACTGCTCTCTCGTACAAACTAAACCATTTGTCCGGGAACCTACCCTGCACAAAATTCAACATGGTAATCTGATCAAACGCATCTGCGCTATTGTGTTTGAAATTCTGTCCTTTAGGAGATTTTGTAACAATGGTAAATGCTTGTAAAGCCATTTGGGCCTCCTGCATTCTTGGAAAATCCAAATGAGCATAATCCAATTGTTTGGTCAGGTCACGATCCCACAGTAAAGCATCACAATGTAAATCAGCAACAAACTGGAGCGAATTGTACAATTCCTTTGCGTCGGTCCCGAGTTCCCTTGGGTCGTTAAACTCTACTAGATTAGCCTGCCTGTCCAAAATAGGAGATACTATAAAGGTTGCCAACAAATAAAGGAACAGCACAATGGCCAAAGTATATTTAAGGAATTTTTTCATGCAATTATATCACTTTTATTACCCAAAAATTAATCAATTTGAAATCAAAAATAACCATAAATAAGATCTATTTAAAAACCGAGGGTATTCATAGTCATCATTTATGCCTTAGTGGTTTCAAAAATTCCATAAATAAGCATAAAACAAATATGAAATTAAAACGTTATAAAACAAATTGAATTTGGATATATCCACTAAACTCTGAACTCATGAAAAAATTGATCTACTTAACGACTGTTCTCTTTTGCTTTATTGTCTTAAGCAGTTGTACAAATGACGAGGATGATGAAAAAATTGATGTCCTAACACCGGCGGAAAGCACTCAAACAATCCTTGAACCTACGCTTTAAGGAAGAAAAAAGGTCAATTTGGAGATAATCACACTCTAAATAGACCTTTTTAATATTATTTTCTTTCCTACTAAAGTTATTTTAAAGGTCGCTGCCCAATCATTTAAAGGTAATGGTAAAAGTAACGCCCTTATTTACTTCACTTTCAACGGCAATAGAACCTCCTAGGCTGTTAATGTGACTGTATACCAGATAGAGTCCGACCCCTTTACTATCTCCATTGTGATGAAACTTTTGATTGAGTCCAAAAATTTTATTCCCAAACTTTTCCATATCAAACCCCAGACCATTATCGGTATATACCAACTGCTTATTGCCCTCTGAAATACGTGATGTTATAGAAATAACAGGGGCAACATCCGGTCTGGCATATTTTATAGAATTGGTCAGCAGATTAAGGAAAATACTTTCCATATAACTCACATTGTGCTGTACACCAGTCAAGCCTGAAAAATCAACATTAAAGGTTACGTTCGCATTGTTCAATAAGGAACTAATGGAAAGCTTAACCTGTTTAAGAACCTTCTTAAAATCCACTTCCTCCAATTCTAACTCCGAGGCGTCTTTCTTGCTCAATAAATCCACATATTTATTAAGCGATTTATTGAGACCCTCAGTGGCCCTCCTCATATAATCCAAAGTTTCCAAAATTTCAGGATCGTCAATTTTATCGATATCCAAAAATCCAAAAATGGACAATAAATTGTTTACCGGTGACCTTAAATCATGTGAAGTGGTGTAATTGAGCTGTTTTAATTCCAGGTTTTTGTTTACAAGGTCAATAAGATGTTCTATACGCTCTTTTTCCAAACTCTTTTTGTGCGTAATATTTTTGGCAATAGCATATACCAAATTTTTACCCTCCAAAGGAATTGAAGTCCAATGTAACCAAATTATATCTCCAGATTTGGTAACATATCTATTTTCATAATTGACCAAGGGTACATTATTTTTCAAATTATCCCGGTATCTGGCCGTCATGTCCCTATCTTCCTCATAAATGAACTCCCGTATTTGCCTGGAAAACAACTCCTCCTCCGTATAGCCCAACAGTTGAATCAAGGCTGGATTTACTCTTTTAAAATACCCGTCAAATCCAGCTATACAAAGGAGGTCCATGGATAAGTTAAAAAAAGGTTCGAGGCTTAGATTTTCGGTATTCGGCATAAGACTTTTTAGCATTGTTGTAATATACGGTTTTTAATTAAAAACTAGATACGGACACTTTGATCGACCACCTGCAGGGCTCTACACCCAAGAACTACCATAGGATTCTTCGTTATTGAGAATTATTGAAAGGACATTAATAAATCAAAAAACGAAAACCATATGGAAAGCCGTTCTATCGTACTATTTTTGACTTCTATGCCTTTCCCTTGCCAACAAGGTGTTTTTTAACAACATAGCAATGGTCATTGGTCCCACACCACCGGGAACAGGGGTAATAAAAGAGGCCTTCTTGCTCACGTTTTCGAAATCCACATCTCCGGTTATATAATATCCCCTTTCTTTAGTTTCATCCGGGACGCGTGTAATACCAACATCTATAATTACCACATCGTCCTTCACCATTTCAGCTTTTAAAAAGTTTGGAACTCCCAAGGCAGAAATAACAATATCGGCTTGTGAAATTATTTGGGTAATGTTCTTGGTGTGGCTATGTGTTAAGGTAACGGTAGAATTTCCCGGCCAACCTTTTCTCCCCATAAGGATGCTCATTGGCCTTCCCACGATATGGCTACGCCCAATAACGACAGTATGCTTTCCTTTGGTCTCAACCTTATATCTTTCCAGTAGTTCCAAAATTCCAAAAGGAGTTGCCGGAATAAAAGTACTCATGTCCAAGGCCATTTTTCCAAAATTGGTAGGATGAAATCCGTCCACATCCTTATCCGGATCTACGGCCAATAAAACGCGCTGTGTGTTGATCTGCTCCGGCAAAGGCAATTGAACTATAAATCCGTCTATATCGTCATTCTGATTAAGTTCTTGGATCTTGTTCAACAATTCCTGCTCCGAGGTTGTACTGGGTAATTGTACCAAGGTAGATTCGAAACCCACTTTCTCGCAGGACCTTACCTTACTACCCACATAGGTAAGACTGGCTCCATCGTTCCCTACTATTACTGCTGCCAAATGTGGCACCTTTTCCCCGCGCTCCCGCATTTTAGCCACCTCGACAGCTATTTCCTCCTTAATTTGATTCGATACTTTTTTACCGTCTAAAATTTCCATTCATTTAAAGTTTAATGTTCAAGGTTGTTGTTTGTTGAATTTAGAGCCCTTGTATTCTGACCGGGACAAGTAATTTATAAAGGAACTGATTTTTTTACTTTCCAAAAGAACCATTTCGTAAAGAACTTCGAAAGAGGCATTGTCTATATGATTTCTATCATGCACTCTATAAAGCTGGGAACGCAGTTCACCACAGGAAGCTTTTGCTATACTCAAAAATTGAATAAATTCTCGATTACCATTGCGCTCAAAGCCTTCTGAAATATTATCCATAATTGATCCAGAACTTTTATCCATCTGATTCCGAAGAGCATAATTGTTGCCTAAGGTGGTGGTTTCAAAAATTTGATGCACTTTATGACATATCTCCCGAGCCATCTGCCATATTTCCAAATCTTTCAATCTTTGCCATTAGGACTTCTCTTTTACACCTTGAACCTTGAACTTTAAATAATATTACTTCATCCCCTTCATGGCACCCATCATCTGCATCATTTTTTTACCGCCGCCGCCTTGCATCATTTTCATCATCTTGCTCATTTGATCAAATTGCTTTAACAATTGATTTATTTCCTGAATACTGGTTCCACTCCCGCTGGCTATTCGCTTTTTGCGACTGGCATTTAATTTCGCAGGTGTAGAACGTTCGTCCGGGGTCATGGAATGTATAATGGCCTCAATATGTTTAAAGGCATCGTCATCTATATCCAATCCTTTTAATGCCTTGCCCGCACCTGGGATCATCCCCATAAGATCTTTAAGACTACCCATCTTTTTTATTTGCTGGATCTGGCTTAAAAAATCATCGAACCCAAATTTGTTCTTGGCTATTTTCTTTTGAATTTTTCTAGCTTCCTCTTCGTCAAACTGCTCCTGGGCCCTTTCCACCAAAGACACCACATCTCCCATACCGAGGATTCTCTCGGCCATACGGGAAGGATAAAAGACATCTATGGCATCCATCTTTTCTCCGGTACCAATAAATTTTATGGGCTTGTTAACAACAGACTTAATGGAAATTGCCGCTCCACCACGGGTATCCCCGTCCAGTTTGGTAAGTATAACACCATCAAAATTTAGTACATCGTTAAACGATTTTGCAGTATTAACCGCATCTTGACCAGTCATGGAGTCGACCACAAATAGAGTTTCCTGAGGTTGTATGGCTTTATGAATGTTGGCAATTTCATTCATCATTTGCTCATCCACTGCCAAACGACCCGCCGTATCTATAATTACCACATTAAAACCATTGGCCTTGGCATGGGCAATACCTGCTTTGGAAATCGCCACTGGATCATTGTTGCCCCTATCGGAGAAAACCTCTACACCGATCTGCTCACCAACTACTTGAAGTTGGTCTATAGCCGCTGGCCGGTAAACATCACAGGCCACCAATAATGGTTTCTTATTCTTTTTTGTTTGAAGGTAATTGGCCAATTTCCCCGAAAAGGTAGTTTTACCAGAACCTTGAAGACCTGACATTAAGATAATGGAAGGTGTTCCTGACAGATTGATGCCGGCTGCGTCACCGCCCATAAGCTCCGTAAGTTCATCCTTTACCAATTTCACCATTAACTGGCCTGGCTGAAGGGAGGTCAATACATCCTGCCCCAAAGCCTTTTCCTTCACCTTATTGGTAAACTCTTTGGCTATTTTAAAGTTGACATCCGCATCCAAAAGTGCTCTACGCACTTCCTTTAAGGTTTCCGCAACATTGATCTCCGTAATTTGTCCATGCCCTTTTAGAACATGTAACGCCTTATCTAACTTTTCACTTAAATTATCGAACATAGTCTTACTGTATTTTCAAGAAAGGGCAAATTTAAGAATAACTGCCGTAAGTCTGAAGCCCGAGGTGAAAAATATAAACGCAAAAAAAGGGCAGCTTCTTAAAGAAGCCACCCTTTTCCAATAATTGGGGCAAAATTTTTATTTCTTTTCGAAGACTAAGATTTTTATCGTGCCATCTCCGCTAATATTTTTCAACTCAATTCTACTATTGGTTATGGAAACAATTTTCCAATCGTCCATTAAAACCTCCATAGCGGTTGCCAAGCCAAAATTAAGATAGCATTTCAATTCTCCTTCGCTATCCCTGATTATTCTCCATAGGCCTGGGTAGGCTGGACCGGTTTCCCCTGTAGTAACATTAACTGCTAAAGCTGCTTGAAAAGCAAAGGTAAAGGCTGCATAGTTCTGGGTTTCATCATTATCACCAATCATATACTTGGCCACCAACCATTCGCCACCCATCATAATATTCCGTATTTCGGGAACGTCCCCGTCGTTGGCATTATTATCACAAACCCTTTCCAAGATTAGCTCATAGTTGGAATCTTCAATACTAAAACCTAAACGCTTATCCCTAAGATCGGACAACAACCATTCAAAACTCACACCTGGTTCGTCCCCCATGGTAATGGCCATCACCAAACGGCCCTGGGCATTGGTCGTAATGGCCCAAGAACCTTCAGAAATGTTGGATTCGCTGCTTAAAGTAACTACTCCTTCTGCAAGAAAGTTAAATTCATATCCTAAAAGTCGATCAACCTCTTCATTATTAAGTTTTACCTTTTTAATGACCCAGCTGCACTCCTTTATTATTTCCCTCAAGGAATCTGGTGTATTATCCACTATATCACATGCCTTTCGCATTATTATCCGCTCCCCTTCACCAGCATATAGCTTTATTTTTCCATTATCCAAGTCGTACACAAACCATTCCAAACTAAAATCGGCCAATGCTTCAAATTCAAGTTGCAACAAAACTCTATTATCGCCTATTTTGGTGCTCCAGGTACCCATAAGACTATTTCCGACCCTGTCTTTCATTACCACCTTACCATCTTCTGTAAAATTCATTACATACTCAAAATACTGATCGGTGTTATCCAAATTAGCTCTAATTACCTCACGTACCAACCATGGGCAGGCTACTAGATATTCTTCCAATCGCTCTTGGGTAAAGTCATTATCATGAAAATCATTATCATCATCCTCATCACATTCACTTTTAGCCGTTTCAATGGCTTGGGCCAATTCAGCATTATTGTTTACACTAATTTTAGTGTCATTATATAATTTCAATGAAATAGGGAAATCAAAACTAAGAAGGTCATCATCTCCACGTTCCGAAAAATAGCGTCTCAACTGCATATCATTTTCCACGGTTACACTACCTGTTTGTTGAAGATTAATGTCAAAGGAATACACCACCATTGGATATACAAAATCTATACATTCAATATCATCGTCATCCCCACCTTCTAAACACTCTTTGGCTCTTTCACGAAGTTCCTCCCTGTTATTTATCTTAATTTCCGTATAATCTGATAGGGTTATATAAATAGGAAATACAATATCCAGGATATCATCATCAATCTCCACTTCATCAAAAAGGTTCTTGATCAACTTTAAATCCTCAACGGCATCTATCTCAATATCTAGGCCATTTACATTTACTACATAGGGAAAGTTGATAGCAAAACAACTGGCTCCATCCACAATATTATCATAAGACCCATCTTTGGAAGAGGTTCTTTGTATTAATTGTCCAGTACTGGAACTTGCCAAAATGGCCTCCTGACTATCTTCACCAGGTAATTCTTCAAATTCTTCTTGACAAGAGGTGAAATTTAATGCCAACAGCAGTAGGCTCCCGTACATTAAATATGACATAAACTTTTTCATAACGATTTGGTTTTTATTTGTTCGTATACATTTAAAACAACCCACTTTTAAAATACCCTACCCCATATTTCATTTTTTTTAAAATATCTTTGAAAAAATAAAAATTAGAAGGATTGAAAGCTATCAAAGAAGAACATGTATGCGAGGAAGAAGTTTACGCTTCCATCTTTAGTACCCATTCCAAAACGGTTTTTAATTACATATATTATAAGTTTGGCAACGAAGAGAAAGCGTATGACGTTGTACAGGAGGCATTTATAAAATTATGGGAGAACTGCTCCAAGGTTGCTCCGGACAAGGCAAAGGCCTACGTATACACCATTGCCAACAATTTATACCTAAATGTTATAAAGGCGGAAAAAGTTAGAATAAAATATGCCCCTGACAACAATGCCGTGGTACATGAATCCCCTGATTTTCTTATGGAAGAACAGGAATATAAAGAAAAATTGGAACGGGTACTCCAGGCCTTGCCCGAAAACCAGCGTACTACCTTTTTACTAAATAGGATCGATGGAAAAAAATATTCAGAAATCGCTGAAATGGAAGGGGTAAGTGTAAAGGCTATTGAAAAAAGGATGCACTTGGCGTTAAAAACGCTGAGAGATCAAATTGAAGGGATATAAGGATAGAATTGAGTACGGAGTATTTGTAGTGAGGGAATGAACTATTGGGTTATTGCCATGTGATTTTGACATAACCCTATGAACGGTTTGGAAATTATAATTACTACTGTTTGAAGGTTATGGAGTTTTCAAATTATACTGAAAGCCAATACAACATCTCAATACCCAATACTAATTTCTCAATCCCAATAATAATTGTTAATTGAAAAGTAGGGTATTTTACATCCTAATTGTTATACCTATATAAAGCTAGAAACCATGCAAGAAAATTATTTGGCAAAATGGCTAAACAACGAACTTTCCGAAGAGGAGCTCGTTAGATTTAAAGAGTCCAAAGAATATGCCTCGTATTTAAAATTACGTAAGGCCACCGATAAATTGGTTGGCCCGGATTTTGACATGGAAAAAGCATGGGAAGACCTCAACACTCAAAAAAATTCCATAGAAACTAAAGTAGTTAAACTAAACCCTTTTAAAAAATATGTAAGCATTGCTGCGGCTATAGCCTTAATTTTTACAGCTACCTATTTATATTATGGCACACTGACCGAAAATATAAGTACGCAATATGCAGAAAGAGCGGAAATAGTGCTTCCAGATGCATCTGAAGTTCAATTGAACGCAGATTCCCAAATTACATACAGCAAAAAGGATTGGGATAACAAACGAAATATAACACTTAACGGAGAAGCCTTTTTTAAAGTTGCCAAAGGCAAGCGTTTTACGGTGACCACAGAGAACGGAACCGTTACCGTATTGGGCACACAGTTCAACGTAGAAAACAGAAAAGACTATTTTGAAGTGGCCTGTTATGAAGGATTGGTAAGTGTTGTCTACAATAAAAAGGAAGTTAAACTTCCTGCCGGTAATTCATTGGTAGTCATTAATGGTAAGGTACAGGCCTTGGAAATCCCCAATATCAAGGAACCATCTTGGATAGGTAACGAAAGTAATTTCAAGAGCATTCCATTGCAATATGTCCTGGATGAATTTCAAAGACAGTTCAATTTAGAGGTCACCACCCAAAATATTGATACCGATCAATTATTTACTGGGTCCTTTAGCAATACCGACAAAAATTTAGCGTTGCAGAGTATAAGTACTCCTTCTCAAATGAAATATAAATTAGAGGGGAATAAAGTGCTGTTCTATGTTGAAGCACCATAAACATTGTGTATTTCTATTGGGTCTGTTTGTATTTCTAGTTTCTTACGCCGCTAGAGCACAGGAAAGTTCTACCCAAAAAGCAAACCTAATTAGCTATATTGAGGAACTGGAAAGGGAATTTAACATTAAGTTCTCTTATGCGGATGACGACCTACAATTATTACAGATTACCGTTCCCAGTACTAATTCGCTACCTGAAATAATTGAGGAACTCCGCAAGCAGACAACCTTGGGAATAACCCAATTGGACGACCGCTATTTTGCCATATCCAAACCCAACTTCATAAACATCTGTGCCAATGTAGTGGACAATTTTGAGAACACTACCATTATAAATGCCACCGTGGAGATCTTGGGCAGCAACATATCCCAAATTACCGATATGGAGGGCCGATTCTTCATAGAGGACGTTCCCAGAAATGCAAATATTGCGATTAAACACCTTGGATTTAAAACTAAATATTTGTCAGCCGAAGAACTTGCAGGCGACAATCCCTGCAAGACCATCCTAATGTCACCAAATTACCAACAACTGGAAGAAGTGGTTGTCTATCAGTTCCTAACCACTGGTATTACCAAAGAATCCGATGCCAGCATTGAGTTGAATACGGATAAATTCGGAATACTACCTGGCTTAATAGAACCAGATGTTCTACAGACCATTCAGGCCTTACCAGGCATTAAGAGTGTGGATGAGACAGTATCCGACATCAACGTTAGAGGTGGAACAAACGACCAAAATTTAGTACTTTGGGATGGAATAAAGATGTACCACTCCGGACATTTTTTTGGCTTAATATCCGCTTTTAATCCTTATTTGATTGAAAAGGTAAATATTATAAAAAACGGGACCAGCGTCCAATATGGCGACGGAGTAAGCAGTGTTATAAACATTAGTACCAGAAATACCATAACCGATGCATTTGTTGGAGGAGCTGGATTTAATTTATTAAGCGGTGATGTTTACGGACACCTTCCCCTTTCCAAAAAAGTTTCCGCTCAATTCTCAGGTAGACGCTCAACCACAGACTTTATTAACACCCCTACCTACAATCGATTTTTTGATAAAGTTTTTCAGGATAGTGAGGTAAAGGACAATGGCAACACCTCCAATGATGCGAGCATTTTAAGAGACGAGGATTTTTACTTCTATGATTTTACCGGTAAATTGCTATACGACATCAATGATAATCAAAAAGTAAGAATTAGCTTTATCAATACCAACAACCACCTTAGTTACACCGAAAAAACAGAAGATCGCACAGCTACAAGTTTATTAGATCAGGCCAACCTTTCCTTTGGGGGAAGTCTGGAAAGTATGTGGAATTCTAAATGGAGTACTCATTTAAACTTATACTATACCAGTTACAACCTGGACTCCCAGAACATACCTTCTGAAACCCAACAGCTTTTTCAAAGTAACCAGGTTTTGGAAAAAGCCGTAAAGCTGAATACCAAGTACAAATTGGGAAACGGACTTCAATGGCTTAATGGATATCAATTGAACGAAGTGGGCATAACCAACTATACAGAAGTTAGCCAACCCCCATACAAGAGCAATGTTAAAGGGGTAATAATGACCCATTCCCTTTTTTCGGAACTGGATTATGAATCGAAAAATAAAAAATTGATTGCCAGGGGCGGACTCAGAGTAAACTATATTAAAAACCTGAAGACCTTTAAAACTTTTGAAGCCATTATTTTGGAGCCTAGATTAAACATCAACTACGCCCTTACGGATGGTATTAAGACAGAATTATTGGGAGAATATAAAAGTCAGACCACCAACCAAATAATCGACTTGGAGCAGAATTTTCTTGGTATTGAAAAAAGACGATGGATACTATCCGACGACGACATTTTGCCCATTACAAAGAGTAAACAAATATCACTTGGGCTCAACTATGACAAAAATACGCTGTATGTTGGTATAGAAGGGTTCTACAAAAAGGTGAATGGCATTAGCACAGCTACGCAGGGCTTTCAGAATCAAGATCAATTTAATGGCGAAATTGGAAAGTATGATGTCTCTGGTATCGAATTTTTGATCAACAAAAAAACAGCCACCTACAGCACTTGGTTCAGCTACGCCTATAACACCAACAATTATACTTTTGAGAACATAACCCCTAACAGGTTCCCCAATAATCTGGATATAAGGCATACCATTACTTTTGCTGGAACCTATACCTACAAAAATTTCAGAATGGGGCTAGGTGCCAATTATCATACTGGAAAACCATACACCAAACCACAAGAGGGAAACAACGCCATAATATTAAATGTTTTTCCCAACAAAATTAACTACGAGGAACCTAATAGCAGTAGACTGCCCTACTACCTTAGGGCAGATGCTTCATTTGTTTATAATTTTAAGCTGGGAACAGGAATTAAGTCTTCCGTTGGTGCTTCCGTATTGAATATATTGAACAAAAAAAATATCTTAAATACCTATTACAGGATAAATGATCAAAATGAAATTGAAACCGTAGAACGGGTATCCCTTGGCATTACGCCTAACTTCAGTTTCCGAATGAGCTTCTAGCACCCCTCCTACTATTCCTGCAATAATAATCAAGGATTGATAACCGGTTAAGGACCTTGTTGCTATCACTTAAACTTATTAACTCCGGATTATTGCCACAAAAAAAGCCGGAAGCTTTATGATAGAACCTATCCAAAACTCCCGGCTGATATAAATAAAAATCAACTACTTACTCAAATCCTTAATTCTAATATTCCTAAAGGCCAGTTCGGCGCCATGGCCCAAGAAACCAATATGGCCCGTATTTCTTTCCAAGCCTGGATGATCTTTATGGTCCGCTGTTCCATTCTTGGAAGCTTCTTTCCAGTCTCCATCCACTATGACGATACCATTCAAGATTATTTTAATATGATTCCCCTTAACGATCACCTCCTGAGAATTCCATTCCCCTACTGGATTAAGAGCACCTCTTTTAGCTGCAATAATTCCATATACGGAACCATGGTACTGATAAGGTTGTAGATTGGCATATATTTCGGCAGTATCGTCCAAAATTTGTAATTCCTTGCCTTCATAAGCGGCATCCCCTTCCAAGGGGGCGTGAATACCCAGACCATTATTGGCTCCCGGTGTTAACTTAAAATCAAATCTGAAATTGAAATCCGAGTATTCCTCGGCAGTAAACAAGTTGCCGTGTCCACCTCTTTTAGGGCGCACCAATAGCTCGTTGTTTTCCATAACATAATCGGTTTTATTTCCGATCCAATGATCTAGATCCTTTCCATTCAACAAGGATTTAAAACCTTCCTGCCTTTCAGCTTCCGTCAATTGATCATCACCGGAACCAATCTCCCTAACATAAATATTTCTAAAGCCAAGGTCCTCCCCGTGGGCTTGCAATTCAATGGCCTCTTTGGCAAAAATGGCCTGTTTGCGATCCCAATAGTTTTCCAAAACTACATTGTCCGTAACCAAGACACCATTTAAATGTACGGTAACTCGTTCACCTACCATTTTAATCCTGAAGGTATTCCACTCATCAATAGGGTTATCCGCCACCTGTAATGGTTTGCTCTCGTGCTTCTGGTTGTTATACAAACCACCTGAACCCACTTGGGCACCTGCATCCACTCTTGCTATATCCCAAATTTGGACCTGTGGCGTACCTCTAAGATAAATACCACTGTCACCGCCATTGGTGATCTTCCAATCTACGATCATTTCAAAATCGCCATAATCCTTTACCGTACATATATTATTGTAACCTTCCCCTTTAAAACCGATCACTCCATTTTCAATATACCAATCCTTCATCATTTGCTCATTGGCCTTGGCCTGTTCCGCTGCCAATTTTCTGGAGGACATTTTGGAACGGGCAATCGGGTTTTGTACCAAGCCTTCCCATCCTGTAAAATCCTTTCCATTAAAGATCGACACAAAGCCTTTTTCATTTGGCATTTTATCCAAAAATTCCTTTACATCAATTTTTATATACTGACTATCCGGACCTGTAAGGTTGTCGATACTTCTAGAGACAATCTCCCTTACCACTTCACCGCTTAGTCCATTCTGTACTCCAGGAGTTGGCAAAGCAATGGAAATAGCTGCATTGGAGGCTGTGGTAAGCAATTCCTGGTCATCTAAATATTCAGATACAAAAACCAAAGCAAGAAAGGTTTTTATATTTCTAGCCGCAGAAAGCACTTGTTTCTTTTCTACGATAGATTTAGCTTCGGGCATCAACTTCCTCACCAAAAGCAACTTTTGGTCTGCTGGATAATCCGATTTTCCCACTTTGGTTAGATAGTTATCAAAAGCATTTTTTCTGATAGCTGATTCTGAGTTAGCTGTGGCCGTTTTAAAAAGATACGGCAAAGCATCATTGTTTTTCCAGTTGGCCAATGCATCCAAAGCTATCATTTTCTCACTTTCATTACCAGAAGAAAGTCTTTCGGAAACCAATTCCAGCGCCTCCTGACTACTTAAGGAAGCCAATACCGGTAATAGTTTGGACTTATCCGATGCCCCTTTAAATTCCTTGAACACCGCTTCCGAATATTTTCCATTGCTTTCGTTCAGAATACTTAAAATGGCTGCCTGAGAATTTTTTATATTTTCCCGCTTATCTGTTTTTTTCAAAAGATTAATTAATGCGGAAAAATCCTTCTCCGTTGAAATGGATGGTAGGGCCTTGTAAACAGCGTCAATAACATTTTCACTTCCTGTATCAATAACAGCGGTTAATGTATCAAATTGACCCGTTGCGTTTCTTGCTGCCAAGACATTGATCAATACTTCCTTGCCCGCATCATTTATGTTGGCCAGTTGACCTGCAAGTAATTGACTGTCCTCCCCGCTACATACTCTTAATAAAGTTTCTTCAATGGCACTATATTCCTCAGGTGTTATAGCCGATTGTAAACTCTTGAACAAAACAGGCAATGCATTGCTTTTATTTTGATAGGACAAGGCTTTTATTCCGGCCACACGTACCGAAGCATCCTTGTCTGCCACCGCGTTCAATATAACTTTATCAAAAACAACGGCAGCATCACTTTTAGTAAGCATCCTAATAATAAGAGGCTTAATTTCCGTGGATGACTTCTTATACTGTTTTACCCAAAGTGCCACTTCGGTAGGTGATAGATCGGAACTGGCTGCATCCAATACGGCACCTACATAATTCTTATTACCGTTCTTGGATTCCTTCAACAAAATCTTCGTAAAGGCAGTTCCTTCATTAGCCCTTAAAATATGGATTCCTGCGGACCGGTAATGCAATTGATTATCCATCCCGCAATTTTTAAGCAAGGCGTTGGCTACGGTATTGCTTAAAGATGAATTCCCCTCTTTCTGCAATCTATTTCCGTAGTGTATAAAGGCAATAATACTTTTTGTATCATCCAATTGATATGCAGAATTTCCGACAGCTTTTTCTAATACCTCATAAGAACTTGGACTGGCAATTTCCGCCAATGCCATTAAGGCTCTTTGTTTTACTATAATCGAATTTGAATTCAACCTAGCCTTCAATACTTCTTCTGCCGAAGCAAATTGCAGGGCTCCCAAAGCTTCTATAAAAGCGGCTTGTTGGTTTACATCCCCAACCTCGGTAGCTTCCAGGATTGCCAAGGCGGCATCCGTAGTGCCAATTGCGGTCAGGGCAGCCAAAGCAGGTTTAAACAAGTCCTTGTTGGACAAATACTTGCTCAACACCGGAACGCCAACATCTGTACCAACATAAATAAGACGATCTATTAAAAAGGTCTTCACCTCTTTGTTGGAAGATGACTCCAGCGCTTTCAGCAAGGCGCTTTCAACAAGGCTGTTTTGTATTTTTGATTGCTGACCTCCACTGTAGATAGCCACACTCTGTATGGCATACCTCGCTTTGGTATCGTTCCCGGTACCAAGAGGCACCAACTTCTCTGTGAATTTTAGGATCCCATCCTCACCTAATCCAATTATTTCCTGCATAAGCCGATCGGAATGCCCTAAGTCTTCCGTTGGCAACTGCATCAAAATATCGGCCACCTTGGTATCCAAGGTTCTATTATCCTGTGCACTTATAGTAAGTGTACCAATAAACAGCATTAGCACAACTATATTTTTATATAATGTATTCATTTTATCAATTCTAATTAATTGGTTAATAAGCCCAAGAGGACCTCATTGGTTGGTCTATTAATCTGTTGGCCTCTTCATCATTGATGAATTCTTGTTTTACGGGATCAAATTCCAAAGTACGGCCCAGTCTCAGGGCAATAATACCCATATTCACCACAGTGGCCGAACGGTGGCCATTTTCCTCGTTAAGAGCAAATTTTTGTCTCGTTTTCACCGATTCAGAAAAAACGGTAATCTGCTCCTCGGGATCTGGGATACTATTGATCAACCCCTCTATATTGGGAATGGTAGATTTAAAACCGTTATATATTTTTCCATTTGGCCCTTCGATATAAGCGGCATCCTTATCACTATTTTCACCATCCAGAATAATCTGACAGCCATCGGCATAGGTATAAGTAATTCTTCTCCAAGTACCAATGGCATCATAATGTTGTTGTGGGGCATCTACCTCTACTTTTACAGGACTGGTATTATCCTTTCCTAAAAAGTATTGTACGGGATCTATATAGTGTTGACCCATATCGCCTAAACCACCACCATCATAATCCCAATAACCCCTAAAGGTTCCGTGAACCCTGTGCGGATGATAAGGCTTTTCCGGTGCAGGCCCTAGCCACATGTTATAGTCCAATTCTGCAGGTACGGGTTGAGGCGTTAAATTTTCTTTCCCTACCCAATAGAATTTCCAATTAAATCCGGTAACCCCACTAATGGTTACTTTTAATGGCCATCCTAGGGCTCCACTATCCACCACCTTTTTTAATTTTTTAACAGGAGTTCCCATTCCGTAGAAATTATCCTTAAAACGGAACCAGGTATTTAAACGGAACATCTTGCCATGCTGTTGCATGGCTTCAACCACCCTTTTGCCCTCACCAATGGTTCTTGTCATGGGTTTCTCGCACCAAACATCCTTACCTGCTTCAGCAGCCATTATGGACATTAGGCCGTGCCAATGTGGTGGCGTGGCAATATGCACGATATCAACATCCGGTCTTTGTAAAACCTCCCTAAAATCACGATATCCCTTTACTCCACTTCCTACTTTTTGCAGGGTACTGGACAGGTGATTCGCATCGGCATCACAAATAGCCAAAAGTCTGGTTCCTTCATATTCCAAATGTCCTTGACCCATACCACCTACACCTATTACAGCTTTGGTCAATTGATCACTAGGTGGAATAAAATTAGTTCCCCCCATAACATGTCTTGGAATGATACTGATACCTGCAGCTGCCACTAGCGACCTTTTTACAAAATCCCTCCGGCTGGTTGATTTTTTCTCCATTGATTTTATTCTATTAATTATTTGAAGTTTTGATATATAAACCCACAAAGAAAAACAGCCCTGCGTAAAAACAGGGGTAATATATGGGGTAATAAAATTGAAAAACTGCTAATTATATAATTATTTTAAATTCTCTAGAAGTACTACTTAGTGTTACCAACCACCATATCCTCAAATTTAACAGTATAGGATTCTCCATAAATCTTTTCATAAAGCTTGGCAAAATTATCGTACACTGTATGTGCTAAACTTAGTTTTCCTTGCCTAATAAGAATTTGCATTTTAATATGGAGCGCATTCTCATTTAAATCATCATAGATATACATTACGGATGCCAAGTCATATAACAAGGAGCTGTTCTTTTCAATGTCCAGGACCTTGGTCATTGAAAAGCAAAATTCTATGATTCTATTACTCATTTTTTCTACTATGGGATCCAACCAGGATTCACTCATATTTACAAAAAAACGATCTTCCTTTAATATAGTAAGCAATTTAGGCAATTGTTCTTCCAAATAAGGTACCGATACCTCATTTCGATTTAAGTCAGTTAAATAATTAAGCACCTCTTGGTAGTCACAAAAGCAATCTTGCCCAATTTCCAAATACCAATTTTTATCCCGAAATATCAAATTCATTTCTTTGGTAGCGGACAGTATCGCTCGGAGGTTCTGCATATTGGTTCCTCTGGTATTTTTCGCGTTCTTTAGTCCGAATCCAGGCCAAAGTGCTTCCGTAAGTTTTTTGGTATTAATGCCATCTTTATCCCCAAGGCTATGTATCAAAATAATAACAAATAACTGTTTTAGCTTGGGCGACAATTTCTTGGCTATATCATTACCTTCTGAAGTTATTATACGTAATGGACCAAAACACAGTATTTTTTCGGAAGCATTATTAAAACTCTTGGAGTCACTAAGGACCAGCCCTTTTTTCAATCCCTTTGGCAATGAGGTCTCCTTAAACCTGATGACCCTTCCCTTCCATAACCTTATAACCAATAGAATAATTAAAGCTACAATAATTATAATTCCCAGTAGCAGATAAGAAGGTAAGGCTACAGGACTGTTAAATGCTGTTTTATGGTATTCTTGGGCTATTTCAAAAGCATTCAGCTCCCGTTCCCAAATTTTAATATTTGTGAGGTATCCTACAAAAAACTCTTGCCATAAATTACTGCCGATTAAAATATTATAGTCGGACGTATCATAGTCCTCAATGAGTTGGATCTTATCTGTCTGCACCCCATTTACAAAAAACAACAGTTCATTATTCAACTTGGAATGTACTAATGCAACATGGGTCCATTCATTTAGTGGCACAGGGGATGCCTCCGATATATAATCCTTTATATCGGCCATGGTAAAGGTTAATAAGCCCTCATGAAGTTTTAAAACAAAATTATCACCTTTCCCGAGGATGCTATTATTATTATTTAAAACAGTAGGCTTAACCCATGCTGATATGGTGAAACTTCCTTTCAGAGCGGCTCTACTGTTAAGTCCGGCATCTACATAGGCTCCCTTGCTAAAGTATCCCACCTTTCCATGAACCTCATCCTCCAGAATATTTACCTCATTAATGATCAGTTCTTTGTTGTTTTTTCTGACCGTGTTTTTAATTGTAGCCCCAAATACAAAATTATCCGTTAAACCATATTCGAAATCCAATGGGAATCCAATAAATTCCTTTAGATTATTTCTGTTTTCCGGAGTTGTATAAATTATATCGGGAGAAAAATAATAACCGGCCTTATGCGGAATAAACACCGGTAAGTTTTCGCTTTTATCTATTGGAAGACTAAAATAACCATCGACAATAAGATTCTTGTGATTTTTAAAATTAACCCCGTACAACAACCCCTCTTTGGACCTAACAGCTCCAAATACCTTGCTTTTCCTATTTAGCATTAATGCAAGACTATCTGCGATGGGGAACAATTCGGGATTAATTTGAATAAAATTGGGCATCTTTCCAAATTGTAACCAATAGTCAACAATAAGACTGTCCTGAATATATTCCTTACCCATCACCTTCAGCGCCACCAATTCCTTATCGGAAGTAAATTCCTCATAGCCTTTACTATTTGGATTGGTTTCCAACTGAATTGTTTCTAATTTCTGAAGAGGTATCTGCGGAACCCAATCCCCGGGAAATATATCATCATCAAAAACCTTGTCGCCCACAACTATTAGGGAATCCCTTTCTTGAAGTAATTGTTCTAGAATTGGATTGTAATCCTCCCGGTAATTTGAAATATAGATAGCTATGGGATTATGACCACTTAGAAGAACGGGTAAATTAGCAGCCGTAATTTGATCTATATCTATTAAGACATGGGAATGTAGACGTAAATTCCATTTATCCTCCTCAGAGAGTAGACGATATTCCTGTGCCGTTCCCACTTTTATTAAAAGAAGCAAAAACAACAAGCAAATTTCAGAAAATGGACTTCTTTTTAGCAATATTTACGCAATAATCCCTGGCAGGGTATTTATGTTAACTACGCAATTTACTAAGAATAAATAAAATTCTGTTCAAGGAAATTATCAGAAGTATATAAATACTGAACAATCCAATTTTATGTGTTAAAGAAACTACCTCACCCAGAAAAATTAAGGACTGCTTACATCCTTTCAGGGACTTGTATTCCCAAAAGGCCAAAGGCCGATTTTATAACGGCGCTAACCTTCTTCGCCAATTGGATCCTAAAAATCTTTTTGCTCTCATCCTGCTCCCCTAAAATAGAAACATTCTGATAAAAGGAATTAAACTCCTTTACCAAATCATAGGTGTAATTCGCAATCAAAGCGGGACTAAAATTATCTGCGGCCAATTTTATGGTATCGGGAAATAACTGTAATTGCTTCAATAACTCCTTCTCTTTTTCATGTAGACCAGCCAACTTTGGAGCGCTGTTCAAGGCATACCCCAATTCTTCCGCCTTTCTCAAAATAGATTGGATCCTGGCATAAGTATACTGAATAAAAGGTCCTGTATTTCCTTGAAAATCAACAGACTCCTCAGGATTGAACAAAATTCTCTTTTTGGGATCTACCTTTAATATGTAATACTTTAAAGCTCCTAGCCCAATAATTTTATAAAGTTCTTGTTTTTCCTCCTGCGAGTAATCTTCCAACTTACCCAACTCTTCAGATATTTTCGCTGCAGTTCGGGTCATATCGTCCATTAATTCATCGGCATCCACCACGGTACCTTCCCTACTCTTCATCTTTCCACTAGGTAAATCTACCATACCATAACTTAAGTGGTATAATTTTTCTGCCCATGAAAATCCTAACTTTTGCAGAATAAGGAACAATACCTTAAAGTGATAATCCTGTTCGTTACCTACGGTATAGACCATACCACCTACATCCGGATTATCCTTTACACGCTGTATAGCCGTCCCAATATCCTGTGTCATATACACCGCAGTACCATCTGAGCGCAGCACAATTTTTTCATCAAGTCCATCGTCCCTTAGGTCGATCCAAACACTACCATCCTCCTTTTTATAGAAGACACCTCTATGGAGGCCATCCTCAACAAAATCCTTTCCCAATAAATAGGTATTGCTCTCATAGTAAAGTTGATCAAAATCAACTCCCATGTTCTTGTAAGTAACATCAAAACCATCATAAACCCATTGGTTCATGGTTTTCCATAGAGAAACCACTTCCTCATCTCCAGCCTCCCATTTTCTTAGCATGTCTTGTGCCTCCAACAGAATAGGCGCCTCTTTTTCTGCCACTTTTATATCTACACCATTGTCAACCATGTCGGCAATTTCAGTCTTATAGACTTTATCAAAGGCCACATAATAATTACCAACCAACTTATCCCCTTTCAGCCCACTACTCTCGGGCGTTTCCCCATTACCAAAGCGTTGCCATGCCAGCATGCTTTTACAAATATGGATCCCCCTATCGTTAATAATCTGGGTTTTATACACCTTCTTCCCGGAAGCCTTTAGAATTTCTGCTACAGAATATCCCAATAAATTGTTTCTTACATGGCCCAAATGCAAAGGTTTATTGGTGTTGGGTGAAGAATATTCCACCATAATAGCTTCTCCTTTTCCCTGGGCCTCAAAACCAAAATCCTGTAGATTTCTTATACCAGCAAAAAAATCGAGGTAATATTCATTACTAATGGTAATATTCAAAAATCCTTTGACCACATTAAAATCGGTCACCTCAACTACTTGATCCTTTAAGTATTGCCCTATTTGTTCCCCTATTTGCACAGGATTTCCTTTTACAAATCGCAACATTGGAAAAATAACCGCTGTAATATCACCAGCAAAATCCTTTCGGGTGGGCTGAAATTCCACGCTGGGAAGATCCACTTTAAAAATAGTGCTAACGGCTTCTTTTACCTTTTGGGTAAGGACTTCTTGAATGTTCATTAATTTCATTGTTTACGGCTGCAAAATTAAGCAATTTTTATTCTTCCACCTTAGTGCCGGTTTAAGTAATTGCCATTGGAATTTCATAAATAGCCACTTAAAATTATAGATTGATCCAACATAAAGAGGAATGATTTCTTTAACTTTATTTTCCTAAAGATCCGAAGTAGGCTAAATAAGTTTGTATATCACTAAAAATTATGCTTTTAAACCTTTCCTATAACAATAAAGAAATTACACGAAAAATAGAAGAAGCAGTGGGGAAACCTTTTACGCTAAAAGAACGCCTTGCCCTGAACGGAATAGGATCTCCCAAATTGTTCATTGTGGACAGTAGTATCGAAATTAAAAACCTTTTACTATTAGACAACAATACCAATACCTGCAACATAGAATTGAGACCGAAGGGAATCATAATCCGCTTTCGATCCCTGCTTGAAACCTTTGGCCTTATCATACCCTATTATAAGTTTACCCTTTATAAGACCGATCTTGGAATCTATACTATATATAGAGATCTATACTTTATCAAGATAAAATCCGACACCAAGGCCATACAGAAATTTTTCACAAAATTATTGGGCCATAGGGCAGACAATGCACCTACAAACATCGAGGACCTCTAATATATACTTATGCCATGCATAGGATACCGCTAATAATTTATGGGGTACCCCAAAAAATCCTCCCCTAAATTTGAGAAGCTTTTTAGTAACTTATTTTAAAATCAATATTATCAAAACAGTTAAATCCTACGGTAAAAATCCATTGCTTTCCATTTCCATTGGAATCCTATTAATATCTACATTGATTGTATTTATTGCCACGGAGGAATCCTATAACGCTATTGAAATGGCCTCCATTTGGGTGAGGAACTATTTTGGGTACTTCTATTTGTATCTTGGACTGGGATGTGTGTTTTTTTTGGTGGCCATAGCACTATCCCCTTTGGGAAAAATAAAACTGGGCAGAAAAAATGAAAAACCCGAGTTTACCATATGGGCATGGACGGCCATGCTCTACAGTGCTGGAATGGGAGCAGGAATTTTACTTAGGGCGGTACAAGAGCCAACTTATATGCATCAAAATCCTCCCTATATTTCGGATTTACCCACAGAAATCCTTGCCTTGGAGTTCACTTTTTACCAATGGGGGTTTACTGCCTGGGCTTTTTATGGACTTTTTGCAATGATCATTGGCTATTATCTTTTTGTTAAAAAGAAAAAAGTACTGATCAGCTCAACCATAGAAGACATTATTCCAAACAAAGCTGTACGAACAGGTATAGATGTTATTACCATTTTGACAACGGTTTTCGGGTTGGTTGCGGCCATAGGCCTAGGGACTACGCAAATTAATGGTGGCTTAAATTATATAACCTCCTCTGACTTTGGTTTAATGACTACACTTCTGCTCAACACCATTATTTCAGTATTGGCTTTTTATTCCGCATGGAAGGGTGTAAACAAAGGAATACAGGTACTGTCAAAAGTCAACATCCTTATTACATTGGCGGTGTTGCTTTTTACGCTGGGCAATAGTGACGTTCCTAGGGTAATTCACAATTTTTTCATTGCTATCTTTCAATATATAATAGACTTTATCCCCTTGAGTTTGGCATATGGAAGTTATGATCCCGGCTTGACTTTTCTTACCGATTGGACTTTCTATTACTGGGCATTTTGGTTGGCATGGGCTCCCTTTACCGGGATATTCATCGCAAGAATATCGAAAGGGCGCAGCCTAAGGCAGCTGTTGCTGGGTGTTTTGGTCATTCCTAGTTTGGGGACCTTTTTTTGGTTTTCGGTATTTGGCACCTCGGCCTTTCAACTTATAGAAGGGTGGAATGGATACCAGGGGGAATTTAATGGGGTGTTTTCCTCTATTTTTGTATTTTTCGGCAACTATCCCTTTGCCACTTTTCTAAATATAACCACCATGGTATTACTGATCGGTTTTTTGGTAACCTCCGTAGATTCGGCTGTTTTTGTATTGAGTATGTTTTCGGACCAGGGTAAAAAAACCCCCAGCAAGAGGCATCGGCTACTTTGGTCCCTTTTTATCTTTCTTGCTACGATCGCACTAATTTTATTGGGCAATGCCAAACCAGAAGTAAATATATTGATCGCCGCCCAGAAACTATTGATAATCACCTCTCTGCCCTTTGCTTTTTTTATGGTCTTTATGACCTTTGTCTTCCTCAGGGAATTGATGGGACACCATAAGAACCAGTGAATTGCCCCTAATAAAGAGGTCTAAAACAAATGATTGATGGTCATTTTTTAGGCAAAAATACCTCCGCCATCATACAGCGCGCACTGCCTCCACCACATGTTTCAATAGTGTCCAAGGAACTATGGATAATAGCACAATGTGTCTCTATTTCCTTCACCTGTTCAGGTCTTAAACTCTTGTAGGCCGCCGTACTCATTACCAAATATCGTTTTTCGCCCATTCCCATGACTTGAAGCATATTTCCCGCAAAATGGTGCATCTGCTTTTCGGAAATAGTAATAATTTTTTTACCATCCTGCTTTAAATGGTTCACTACATTCTTCTTTTCTTTTTTGTCGTCAATGGAATCGAGACATATAACTGCAAAAGTTTCTGCCAAACACATCATTACATTGGTATGATAAATAGGTTTTCTAGTACCCGCCACAGATTGATTTGCAGTAAATACAACAGGGGTATATTCAAAATCCTCACAAAACTCGATAAACAGATCCTCATCCGCCCTATCGGAGAGTGCGCAATACGCCTTTTCATTTACCCTATCGAGGATAACACTGCCGGTACCCTCCAGAAAATAACCTTCTTCCTCTGCGGAAGTGTAATCCACAACATTTTCTATAACGAATCCCCTCTGCTCCAAAATTGCGAAAATATCCTCTCTTCGTTCATTTCTTCTGTTTTCCGCAAACATAGGATATATTCCCACAGTGCCATCGGCATGGAAGGACACCCAATTATTGGGAAAAATGGAATCGGGCGTATCCACATCCTTTCTATCGTCAACCACGATAATATTCACCCCTTTTTCCCTTAACGCCAAAACAAAGGCATCAAACTCTTCCTGTGCCTTAACATTTATTTCCTGATTTTTTAAATCAAGATCCTCCTGAAAATAATTATTTACTGCGGTTTGCTCGTTCATTCGAAAATTTACCGGGCGGACCATTAAGATGGTATTGGTAACTTGCATTTTATTATTCACTTTATTATTGGGTATTATAAAATACTATCAAAACAATTATGTGTAAAATTAGTTTATTTAAATCCCAGGTAAGACCTGTTTGGAACGGTATTAATCCCTTACCAAAGGCAAGGTGCTACATCGTAAAAGCCCCTCCTGTTTGGCTATCTCCGCATAGGCAATTTCTTCGACCGTAAAACCGCGTTCCCGCAACCAATTATTGAGTCTGGTAAAATTACGCTCGGAAACAACGACTGTCGGGGATATGGAAAAAACATTGCTCATCATATTGTACATCTCCTCCTTGGTAATTTCAAAAATATTGTCGCTTCCAAAAAAATTCAACAACCATTGATACTCCTCTTCCTTTAAAAACCCATTTTTATGTAATATTGCCTTGTCCTTACCAACGGGCTGAAAGCAACAATCTAAATGCAGGGCATTTTCAAAGGCATTGGTATTTGACTTTCGAAGTTCAAAAGCCTTGACTTTTTTATGTGGAAATTGTTCACTTATAAAATCGACTGCCGCTCTATTGGTACGTGCAGTAATATAATCGGCATAGTCAGCACCTGTATAGGTTCCCATAAAAATATACTCCCCCCATGGCATAACATCACCTCCCTCAATATGAACATCTTTTGGAGGATGTATTATCTGATCTTCATCAATTCTATTAAGTACATAATATTTAATAGCTTGAAATTCCTTTTCCCTGTCCGGGAGGATATTGGCCTTCACTAGCTTATCCTCTATAACAAAAGCAATATCCCTAGTAAATATTTGATTACAATCATGTATAACCGATGGCCTAAAAACTTGTACATTATATTTAGCAAATACCTTGGCAAAACCATCCATTTCCGTTACCATATCCGCTTCTTTGGGATAAGTGCCGGCCAATATGTGTTCCAAGGATTTAGGATCGTAGGCTTCTTCAGGCTTTGGGATAGGGCCGCAGCTTTTAGCTGTTCCCAGCACTACCGATCTTAAAAACGAAGTCTCATCCTGTATATTCAACTTTAGCATACCTGAATTTTGAGTAAAGATAGAAATACTTATTTTGATAAATAAAAACTGCCCTTTGTATCTTTCATACAAAGGGCAGTCTAAAATAATTTATTCCTTACTTATCTCTCTTGCACAGGAACAAAAGACCTTGTGGTCTCTCCTATATACACTTGTCTTGGGCGACCAATAGGCTCATTTTTCAATCTCATCTCCCTCCATTGGGCAATCCAGCCGGGTAGACGACCAAGCGCGAACATAACCGTAAACATTTCTGTTGGAATTCCCAAGGCCCTATAAATAATTCCTGAGTAAAAGTCTACATTCGGATATAGTTTTCTATCTACGAAATATTTATCCTCCAAAGCCTCTTTGGCCAAACCTTTGGCTATATCCAAAATAGGATCATCGATACCCAAATCGGCCAACACTTCCTCAGCAGCTTTTTTAATAATCTTTGCCCTTGGATCAAAATTCTTGTACACTCTATGCCCAAAGCCCATTAAACGAAATGGATCATTCTTATCCTTGGCCTTGGCCATATACTTCTTTGTATCTCCCCCATCAGCCTCTATGGCCTCCAGCATTTCCAATACCGCTTGGTTTGCTCCACCGTGCAATGGACCCCAAAGAGCACATATTCCGGCAGAAATTGAAGCGAATAAACCTGCATGGGAAGACCCTACTATACGTACGGTAGAAGTAGAACAATTTTGCTCATGATCCGCATGTAAGATCAGTAATTTATCCAAGGCATCAATGACGATCTTATTCTTTTTGTACTCTTGGTTTGGCTTTTTGAACATCATTTTATGAATGTTCTCCACATACCCCAAAGAATCGTCTCCATAATCCAGGGGCAGCCCTTTTTTCTTCCTAAGGGTCCATGCCACTAAAACTGGGAATTTGGCCAAGATCCTAACAATGGCCCAATACATTTCCTTTTCGGAAGATACATTTACCGATGTAGGATTAAAGGCGATCAACGCACTGGTTAAGCTGGATAGCACACCCATTGGATGTGCAGATTTTGGAAAACCATCCAAAATCTTCTTCATTTCCTCATCTACATGGGACTCAGCTTTTATATCTTGATGAAATTTATCCAATTGTTCTTGATCGGGCAATTCCCCAAAAATCAACAAATAGGCTACTTCCAAGAAATCAGCCTTTTCCGCCAATTCCTCAATAGAATAACCACGATACCTTAAAATACCCTTTTCACCATCCAAAAAAGTTATTGCGCTCTCACAAGAGCCAGTATTCTTAAAACCAGGGTCTATAGTTATCATTCCCGTAGTGGCCCTCATCGTTTTGATATCTATAGCCAATTCATTTTCAGTCCCTTCTATAACTGGAAATTCAAATTTTTTTCCGTTGTATTCTAATATTGCGTTATTCGACATTTCTTAAATTCCTGTTTTGTTCTATTATTCGTAAAAATACTAAAAACACCCAAGGTTAACAATCGAAGAATTCTTAATTATTTAATAATTATGAATTCTTCACTAAAGCTGATACTATGGTGAATCTATCTATTAATAGAATATAAAAATTTATAGTAATCATCCACAGATTTCTCCCAAGTGAACCTCATTTTTTTTGCATTTTCCTGAATTTTCTTCCACTTTGGCTTATCGTTTACAAAAACGTCCAAAGCCTGATCCAGAACCTCGAGCATATTTCTAATTTTATCGTCATAGGTCTTACCATCAAAACTAAACCCAGTCTTCATATGCTCCACCGTATCCCTTAAGCCACCCGTATTATGAACGAAACATGGATTGCCGTTGCGCATAGCCAACATTTGGCTTATGCCACATGGCTCGAACAAACTGGGCATAAAATAAAGATCCGTCTCCAAATAGATGGAATCGATCAAGTCTTCTGATTGTCCGTTGGTAAATATAAAATTCTTATGTTCATAGCTCAATTGACGAAATAGCTCCTCATATTCCGGCGCACCGGTCCCCAAAAGCATAAAGATTCCATCAACTTTTTTAAGTCGTTTAAGAATTTCAACAAAAGCCTCAGGAGAACGTTTAAAAAAATAAAACTTCTGTTCCGTTAAACGAGCCACACTGGAAACTATAAATTTTGGTTTGTCAGTGACATATTCCATTACCTTCTCCCCTGTATGTGCCAGGAAATCCGCTTTATACTTTTTGGATTCCTCCTGCAACCACCTAAATAAGGCTTTTACGGTATTGCGGTACAATAAACCTTTTTCGGCAACTCTAATATTCTTATAATTGGAGCCATTTAGTATCCCAAAAAGTCGCCCCTGATTATTGGCCTCCTGCAAGTCCGATTCCAAACTTTCGCCCCCAATAAACTCTGGTGGCGCACTTGGCCTTAGCACATCCTCCTTGTAAGAGGGGGAGACCGTATGAACTGCATCTGCCAATCGGATACCCACTGCCATAAGGTTAATACAGTCTTGGTATCTATGATCCATTAACCGTGGTATATCCAAACGCACTTCAGGAAACCAATTCCCAAGTGATGAGTAATTACCATAGAACGGACGTATACCTTGAATAGCAAGATTATGAATGGTATAGACATACCTCATTTTCTTTAACGCTTGATATTCTGGATGATACGTTTTCAAAAACAAAACTAGGCTAGAATGCCAATCGTGCATATGGACAATATCCAACTCTCCAAAGGCCCCAACTTTAATTGCCTCAGCCACAGCCGTGCAAAAAATAGTAAACTTAATATTATCCGTATAAAAAGCTTCTTCGGGGTCATCGTGATATATATGGCCTATTTCCCCAGCAGTAATTTCCGGATGATGAATTACATAATGATGTAAATTGGCATACTCTTTTTTAGGGGCCACCTCGTATAGCTCGGCAACATATTCCGTTCCCCTAAGTTTAAGATTAAGATTGGTAATGAAGGTCCCATTTTGATGTAATCTTGAATAAGAAGGCACCACTATGTGCGCCATGTCTCCCCTTTCCGAAATCTGCCTAGGAACATCCCTAACCACATCACCCATGCCACCTGCCTTACACTTCGGAATACCATCATTCTCCGCAGCTACAAATAGAAAGTTATTCATTTAAACTAGAATTTGGTTGTACAACTTGGTTTATTAATTAAAGTATGATAATATAATTATTTATTTCTGATAAGCGCACAAACCTCCATGATATTTAAAAAAAAAAGCCATTCTGTGTAGAATGGCTTTTTTTTAAAAAACAATATTGCATTATTTTATATTGAAGGCATCTACACCTGGATAATAAGCAGTACTACCCAATTCTTCCTCAATTCTTAGCAATTGATTATATTTTGCCATTCTATCCGACCTGGAAGCCGAACCTGTCTTAATTTGACCAGTGTTCAAAGCAACGGCCAAATCGGCAATAGTATTATCTTCGGTCTCTCCGGAACGATGGGACATAACAGAGGTATAACCAGCATTTTTAGCCATATTCACAGCCGCAATAGTTTCGGTCAATGTTCCTATCTGGTTTACTTTGATCAAGATGGAGTTTGCAATACCTTCTTTGATTCCTCTGGATAAACGCTCTACATTGGTAACAAATAAATCATCCCCAACCAACTGCACTTTATCCCCAATTTTATCGGTCAAAGCCTTCCAACCTTTCCAATCGTTCTCATCCATTCCATCCTCAATAGAAATAATAGGATATTTGGCACTCAATTCTGCCAAATATTGGGCTTGCTCCTCAGAAGTCCTTACTACTCCTTTATCTCCCTCGAATTTGGTATAGTCGTATTTACCATTTACATAGAATTCCGCTGCAGCACAATCCAGAGCGATCATTACATCGTCCCCTAATTTGTATCCAGCCTTTTCAACTGCTTTTGCAATCGTATCCAATGCATCTTCTGTACCTCCGGCAAGATTAGGCGCAAATCCACCTTCATCACCAACAGCGGTACTAAGCCCTCTATCGTGTAAAACTTTCTTAAGGTTATGGAAAATTTCCGTACCCATTTGCATGGCGTGCGAAAAACTAGTGGCCTTAACGGGCATCACCATAAATTCCTGAAAAGCTATAGGAGCATCCGAATGCGAACCACCATTTATTATATTCATCATTGGAACAGGCAAGGTATTGGCACTAACACCACCTACATATCTAAACAATGATAATCCCAATTCATTGGCGGCTGCCTTTGCAACTGCAAGGGAAACACCTAAAATTGCATTGGCACCTAATTTGGATTTATTAGGCGTACCATCCAACTCTATCATAGTTTGGTCTACTAAATTTTGTTCAAAAACGGACATACCCAATATCTCTTCAGCAATAACAGTATTCACGTTATTCACAGCTTTTCCAACGCCTTTACCCATGAAAGTTTTTCCTCCATCACGAAGCTCTACCGCTTCGTGTTCACCTGTGGAAGCTCCAGACGGAACTGCTGCCCTACCCATAACTCCATTTTCAGTAATTACGTCTACTTCTACTGTTGGATTACCTCTTGAATCCAAAATTTGTCTTGCATGAACACTTAAGATGATACTCATATGTCTAACTTTTATTTTTAGTTAATTTAATATGCAAATATAGCAAAGGAAGCGCTTTGCACCCCACTATTATTAGCTTTATTGGCGGTTTAATAACAATAAATTAAAACTATAACGTTTTAGTTTACCGTAGATTGGATCATTTCAAAAAATTGATCAAAAAGATATTCTGCATCGTGTGGACCCGGACTTGCCTCAGGGTGATATTGGACGGAAAATACATTTTTATTTTTCATCTTTATCCCTGCAACGGTATTGTCATTGAGATGTAGATGGGTCACTTCCAGATTCGGATTGGATTCGGCCTCTTCCCTATTTATGGCAAAACCATGATTTTGGGAAGTAATCTCCCCTTTTCCTGTTACCAAATTCATCACAGGATGATTAATACCCCTATGGCCATTGTGCATTTTATAGGTAGAAACTCCATTGGCCAAGGCCAATACCTGGTGACCCAAGCATATACCGAACAATGGTTTGTCTGTTTTAATTATTTCTTTGGCAGAAGCAATGGCCTCGTGCAATGGATCTGGATCTCCAGGTCCATTGGAAATAAAATAACCGTCCGGATTCCATTCACTCATTTCCTTGAAGGTTGTGTTGTATGGAAAAACTTTTATATAGGCATCCCTTTTTGCCAAATTCCGAAGAATATTTTTCTTAATTCCGATATCCAAAGCGGATACTTTATATTTAGCATTCTTATCCCCATAATAATATGGTTCCTTGGTAGAAACCTTGGAGGCCAGCTCCAACCCTTCCATGCTTGGCACTTCTGCCAACTTCCTTTTTAGCTCCTCTATATTATCTACATCTGTGGAAATCACGGCGTTCATGGCGCCATTGTCCCTAATATAGCCTACCAATGCCCTGGTATCCACATCGGAAATGGCAAACAGATTACTCTCGTCCAAAAACTCCTGTAAACTCAAATCAGCATTAGGCCTAGAATAATTATAGCTAAAATTTTTACATATCAAACCAGATATCTTCACAGAGTCAGATTCCACTTCCTCCTTATTGGCCCCATAATTGCCTATATGGGCATTTGTGGTCACCATTAATTGTCCAAAATAGGATGGATCAGTAAATATTTCCTGATAACCGGTCATACCAGTGTTAAAACAAGCCTCTCCAAAGGCAGTTCCTTCCTTGTCCCCTACGGCCTTCCCGTGAAAAATGGTACCGTCGGCCAGCAACACTATTGCTTTTTTTCTTGTTTGATACTTCATATTTAGTCTTACAATTTTGGTTTTGCAAAAATAACATAAAAAAAGGATAAGCTTTTAGGCTTATCCTTTAACAATTATTAATATTTAATAACAATTCTATTCTTTTGAATCATCAGCTTTTGTTTCTGCTTTTGAATCCGCTTTTGTTTCTGCCTTGGTTTCCACTTTAGCTTCTGCTTTTGCTTCCTCTTCCACTACTGGTGCATCCTCTACTTTTTTGGTTCTACCCCTTCTAGTAGTTTTTTGCTTTTTAGGTTTACCTGCATTATAGATTTCATTGAAATCTACAAGCTCGATCATTGCCATATCAGCATTATCCCCTAGACGATTACCTAATTTTATAATTCTGGTATATCCTCCTGGTCTGTCCGCAACTTTCTCAGCAACACTGCTAAAAAGTTCGGTCACCGCGTACTTGTCGCGAAGACTCTTAAAAACAATACGTCTATTATGAGTACCTTTTTCCACAGACTGATTGTTCTCAGCTTTGGATTTGGTGATCAATGGTTCTACAAACTGCTTTAAAGCTTTTGCCTTGGCAACAGTTGTATTAATTCGCTTATGCTCTATTAACGAACAGGCCATGTTTGCCAACATAGATTTTCTATGGGCTGCCTTTCTTCCTAAATGATTAACTTTCTTACCGTGTCTCATTGTTCTTTTCTATAGTCTTTCTAAGTCTTGGTATTCCCAATTCCCTTGAAAGTTCAATTAATCTTTATCCAATTTATATTTTGACAAATCCATTCCAAAGCTCAAGCCTTTGTTGATAACCAACTCTTCCAATTCGGTCAAGGACTTTTTTCCAAAGTTTCTAAACTTCATCAAATCGTTCTTATTGAAAGAAACCAAATCACCAAGTGTATCCACTTCAGCAGCTTTTAAACAGTTCAATGCTCTTACAGAAAGATCCATATCAACCAATTTGGTTTTCAATAGCTGACGCATATGTAATGATTCCTCATCATAGGTCTCTGTTTGTGCAATCTCGTCCGCCTCCAAAGTAATGCGCTCATCGGAAAACAACATAAAATGGTGTATTAAAACCTTAGCTCCTTCGGTCAATGCCTCTTTAGGATGAATTGAACCATCGGTTGCAATTTCAAAAACCAATTTTTCATAATCGGTCTTCTGTTCTACACGAAAGTTTTCAATACTGTACTTTACATTCTTTATGGGAGTAAAGATGGAATCAACGGCAATTGTACCTAATGGCGCATTGGATTTTTTATTCTCCTCTGCTGGCACATAACCTCTACCCTTATCTATAGTAACCTCCATGTTAATACTAACCTTGGGGTCCATGTTACAAATAACC
>TARA_R110000868_G_scaffold314417_1_pt1 | contig 47064 bp, 56 predicted proteins | sample TARA_R110000868 | Tara Oceans TARA_R110000868 (sample SAMEA4397489) | marine metagenome | biome: Polar Biome; feature: [SRF] surface water layer (ENVO:00010504); material: water (ENVO:00002006), including particulate matter (ENVO:01000060) such as... | depth 5 m | reverse complement strand
GCGCGTGCCCGTCGCGTCCCAGACGTGAATGCCCTTGCCCTCGACGATAACCCTAGGATCTGTGGTCTCATAGGGTTTGTGCTGCGACATGTGGTGCCATACATGGGCGCGGTCGGCCTCGATGATGCCCGAAATGTCGTTTTCGTTGAGTGCGCCGTCCATGGTGTGTCCCCTGATTTGCAGCGAAATTCAGGTAAGCCTAGGCGGCGCTTGCGGCTTTGGCAATCGGGGGTGGCGCCGCAGCACGGCGCTGCCTAGTCTGGGGCGAAACGCGCGCAGAAACCGGCACGGTATCCGAACGGTATCGTGACGGTATCACGTCGGTACTGCGCCGCAGCATTTTCACGGAGCCGCTTTGCCATGGACACTGTCAATCGCACCTTTCTGACCGAGCTGTTCGAGGCGGCCGTCGCCGCCGCCGACCCCGCCGAGGCATTGCGGGGCCACCTGCCGGAGAAACCCGCCGGGCGCACGATCGTGATCGGCGCAGGCAAGGGCGCGGCACAGCTGGCGGCGGCGTTCGAGGAGGCGTGGGAAGACCCTGTCGAGGGGATCGTGGTGACACGCTATGGCTACGCGGTGCCCTGCCGGCACTTGGAGGTGATCGAGGCGGCGCATCCGGTGCCGGATCAGGCGGGGGCAGAGGCCACGCAGAAGGTGCTGGCGCTGCTGGACGGGCTGAGCGCGGACGACCTGGTGGTGGCGCTGATCACGGGGGGCGGGTCGGCCCTGCTGGCGGCCCCGCCAGAGGGGCTGACACTGGAGGACGAACAGGGGCTGAACCGCGCCTTGCTGGCCAGCGGCGCGCCCATCGGTGCGATGAACGCCGTGCGCAAGCAGGTCAGCCGGGTCAAGGGCGGGCGGCTGGCGGCGGCAGCGGCCCCCGCGCGCGTGGTCAGCCTGATCGTGTCGGATGTGCCGGGCGATGCCCCATCCGAGGTGGCGTCGGGTCCGACGGTTCCGAGCCGGACAGGCCGCGCCGAGGCAATGGCGGCGATCCGCACCTACGGCATCGCGGTGCCGGAACGGGTGCGGAGCTTTCTTGAAACGGCGCCTGAGGATGCGCCAGCGCCGGACGACGATATCTTTGCCCATAACGAGGTGCGGGTCATCGCCAGCGCCGCGAGGTCGCTGGAGGCGGCCGGGGCGCTGGCAGAGATCAGGGGTATTCCGGCGGTGATCCTGTCGGACGCGATGGAGGGCGAGGCGCGTGAGGTGGCGCGGGTACAGGCGGCCATCGCGCGCGAGGTGCTGCGCCGCGACCGCCCCTTTCCCAAACCGGTTCTGATCCTGTCGGGCGGCGAAACGACGGTGACCCTGCGTGGCAAGGGCCGGGGCGGGCGCAACAGCGAGTTCCTGCTGTCCTTCGCACTGGAAATGGAGGGCTGGCAGGGGGTCGCGGCGATTGCGGCGGATACCGACGGCATCGACGGATCCGAAAACAATGCCGGGGCCTTTGCCGATGGGAACAGCACCGCCGAGATGCGCGCGGCGGGGGTCGATCCGGCCGAGGCGCTGGCGGGCAACGATGCCTACACCGCCTTTGAGGCGGCAGAGCTGATCTTCGCGCCCGGTCCGACCGGGACCAATGTGAACGATTTCCGGGCGATCCTGCTGCGCTAGGAGGATCGGCGTTTGAGGGACAAAACGCGCGCGGACTCTGCCGGGCTTTCGGGGTAGGCGGGATGAGACGATAGCAAGGCGCCGCGGGCCTGACACGGGCAAGGGCGCGGCACCAAGAGGCAGGCGACGGAATGGACGGCAAGACCGATGCGGGCGGCGGACCCAAGACGCCCGAGGCGACAGAGTTTGGCGGCGGCATCGCGCTGCCCTTGCTGGTGGCGGCGACGCTGTTCATGCAGAACCTCGATGCCTCGGTCATCACGCCGGCGATCCCCGACATGGCGGCGGGGTTCGGTGTGGCGCCGGTGGATCTGAACATCGGGGTCAGCACCTACATGATGACGGTGGGGATCTTTATCCCCGCCTCTGGCTGGCTGGCACAGCGGTTCGGCGCGCGACCGGTTTTCCTGCTGTCGATCCTGATCTTCACGCTTGCCTCGGCGCTATGCGGGATGAGCCACACCCTGCCGCAGTTTGTCGCCGCGCGCATTCTTCAGGGGCTGGGCGGTGCGATGATGGTGCCCGTGGGGCGGCTGGTGGTGTTGCAGATGACACCCAAGGACCGGCTGATGAGCGCGATTGCCTTGCTGACATGGCCGGGATTGGTCGCGCCGGTTCTGGGGCCGCCGGTGGGCGGGCTGATCATCGACAACGTCAGCTGGCACTGGATCTTCTGGCTGAACCTGCCGCTGGGGGCGCTGGCGCTGCTGGTGGCGCTGCGCATCGTGCCGCAGGTGGCGCGCCAGCCGGACAAACCGTTCGATCTGCCGGGGTTCATCCTGCTGGGGGCGGCGGTGTTCTGTCTGCTGTTTGCCGCCGACATGCTGAGCGGGGACGAGGTGAACTGGCTGCTGGAGGCGGTTCTGGCGGGTGCGGGCCTGATGCTGCTGGCCTTGGGCTTGCGCCACATCCGGCGGGTCGAACAACCGGTGCTGCGGCTGGAGGCGATGCAGATCCCGACGTTCCGGGTGACGATCCTGGGCGGGACGCTGTTCCGCCTCGGGATCAACGCGGTGCCGTTTCTCATCCCGCTGATGTTCCAGCTTGCCTTCGGCTGGAGCGCCTTTCGCGCCGGGCTGATGCTGATGGCGGTGTTCCTGGGCAATATCCTGTTGAAACCCTTTACCTCGTGGATCCTGCGCAGATGGGGGTTCCGGCGGGTGCTGGTGGTCAATGGCGTGCTGAACGCGGGCACCATTCTGGCCATGGTGCTGATCGGCCCGACATGGCCCTTTGCGGTGCTGATCGGGCTGCTGGTGGTGGCGGGGATGACGCGGTCGATGCAGTTCACGGCGCTGAACACCATCGCCTTTGCCGATGTCGAACAGGCCGGGATGAGCGATGCCAACACGCTGTTCTACACGGTCGTGCAACTGTCGCGCGGTGTCGGGATTGCCCTTGGCGCGATCGGCTGGCGGTTGGGTGAGGTGCTGTTCCCCGAGGCAGGCGAGGTCGCGGCGTTCCGCTTCGCCTTTGCCATCGTCGGGGTGATTTCGCTGCTGTCGGTGGTGGATTGCTGGCGGCTGGCGGGCAATGCGGGTGATGTCGTGTCCCGTGGCAGTCGCAGGCGCGCCTAGGTCGTCAGCATCCGCAAGCCCTGCGTCACATCCGAGCGTACCGCCAGGCGCAGGCCGGGTTCATCGCCGGCCTTGAGCGCGGCGATGATGTGGCGGTGGAAATGCGGCGCCTCGTTGCGGCGCATCTTGCCATAGAGCTTGCGCATCGTCGGGCCGAGTTGCAGCCAGACGGTTTCGGCCATGGCCAGCATCGCCGGGGCCTGGGCGCGCAGGTAGAGCGTGCGGTGAAATTCCAGGTTGGTGCGGATGTAGCCGACCGAATCATGATTCTCGACCATGGAGGAGATGGTGCCGTTGATCGCTTGCAGCCGGTCGATCAGCGCCATGTGGGCGCGGGGAAGGGCGCGCGAGGCCAGCTCGACCTCGATCAGGGAGCGCAGGGCGGCCAGTTCCTCGATCCGTTCATTCGACAGGTCAGGCGCGGCGACACGCCCGGAGGAGGACAGCGACAGCGCCCCTTCGGCGACAAGACGGCGCACGGCCTCGCGTGCGGGGGTCATCGAGACGCCGAATTCCTTGCCGATGCCGCGCAGGGTCAGGGAGAACCCCGGCTCGATCTCTCCGTGCATGATGCGCGTGCGCAATCCGCGGTAGGTGCGGTCATGGGCCGAGGGCGAGGGATCGGGGCGGGTGTTGATCAGCATGAAGGCGATGTGATCACAAAATGCGGTTGCGTCAAGGGTGCATGATTTCGCGGTCGGCAGGCGTCAGCCGTCAAAGCGGTAGCGGTGCAGGTCGGCACCATTGCGGCGCAGCCAGATGCGGGGCGGGCGGTAGTCGCCGTAAAGCCGCTGCACGACGTTCCAGAAGTCCTGCGAATGGTTCATCTCGGCCAGGTGCGCCACCTCATGTGCCGCTACGTATTGAAGAATTTCCGGCGCGGCCAGGATGAGACGCCAGGAATACATCAGCGCACCATCCTGCGTGCAGGACCCCCAGCGGGACCGCGTGTCGCGCAGTGTCAGCCGGGAATAGGGCAGGCCGAGCTGCGCCGAATAGTGATCGGAGGCGGCGGCAAGCCGGTCGCGGGCAAGGGCGCGCAGGTATCCCGACAGGCGTGCGGGAACGCGATCCGGATCGCCCGGCACCTCGATCCGGTCCGGCAGCAGGCGCACCGAGCGCCCCGTGCCGGCTGTGATCACACGCGTGATCCCTTCGACCGGAAGGGACGCACCGGTCAGGGGCACGACATCTTGGCTGCGCGCAGAGAGGTGTCGGCGCAGCCAATCTTCCTTTTCGGCAGCGAAATCCAGCGCGGCGCGGTCCGGCAGATGGCTGGGCAGGGTCAGCGTCACGCGGCCGTCCAGCGACGACACGCGCAACGAGATCCGGCGCGCGCGCGCCGAGCGGCGCAGAATAAGCGGCACCGGGGGGTTGCCCGGCAGGACGTGCTGGCCCATATGCTCTCCCGTTACGTTTGCGGTAAGTGGCGTCAAAAGGTTTTGACACCCCCCGGTCGTTATGGCAGGTGGCGCAGATCGTGGACAAGAGATGTCAGCCAAAAGGGGAACCCAAATGCCCAAGGAAGAATGGGGCACCAAGCGTGTCTGCCCGACCACAGGCAAACGGTTCTATGATCTGAACCAAAACCCTGCAATCAGCCCCTACACCGGCGAAGTCGTGACGCTCGACACCGGCAAGAGCCGGATGATCGCAGCCGACAACGAAGACGCCGTGACCAAGAAAGCCGCCGCCGCCACCAAGGCAGAGGCCGATGACGACGTTCTGGACGATGATGATGTCGATGTCGATCTGGGCGATGATGTCCTGGAAGACGACGACGACGATGATAACGTCTCGCTTGACGATATCGCGGACGTCGCAAACGACGACGACGACTGAGCGAAAGCAAGGTCGGATCTGTGGTGCCAGAGGGGTGCTGCAAAGACTTCGCCGGGGGCGCGATTTTTCGCTTGATCCCGCCCCGGGCTTCCCATAGATAGCGCCGCACAGGGTCGAATGACCTTGTAGAATGGGGCCTTAGCTCAGCTGGGAGAGCGCCTGCATGGCATGCAGGAGGTCAGCGGTTCGATCCCGCTAGGCTCCACCATTCTACCTTCATATTACCGACAAGCGACGCGCCGGCCCTGGATGTGGGTGGTTGCGCGATTTCGCATGTCTGGTGCCGTTTATCCCTGATATTTCCGCCGCTCGTGGCCTGTGGTGCTTAGTCTGCCCGCGTGGGCGGTTGGCGTGGTGCGCCTGTTACCGGGTGCGCCTGTCGAGGTGACACGGGGCAGAGACGTCTTGCGGGGCGGTGGCGGACCCTCCCCCCCCGGCGCACGGGATTCGGGCCAGGGCAGCCGGACTACCTGCTGGCCAGGAACGCCCCGATCCGCTGGGCCATCTGGGGGGTGGCAGGGGTGTAGACCATCATCGTCAGGTCAGGTCGCCCCTTGACCGAAAACGATGAGAAGTCGAGTTCGATGGGGCCGATCTCTGCGTGATGAATACGCTTGATCCCTTCGCTATGGCCGCCCACTTCGTTCTCGCTCCACAGGGTCGCGAATTCCGCGCTCATCTCGCAAAGCTCCTCGACCAGCTGACTGACTTCGGCGCTGGCACCCGCGCGCGCGACGTCGGCCCGAAACGATCCGACCAGCGACCGCGCAACATGTAGCCAGTCCTGCTGGGCGACCTTGGTCCGGGAGTCGGTAAAGATCAGCCGCATGATATTGCGCTGCTTTGGCGAAAGCTCGGCATAATCCTTGAGAAGCAAGACCGCGGCCTGATTCCACGCGATAACATCCCAGGTGGCCGAGATGATCATCGCGGGGCTGTGGGGGATGGCGTCTAGAACCGCCTGAAGCCGCGGGGTAATGACGGTTTCGGGCTGATAGTGGGCACCGCCGGGCGGATGCCCGAAGGCGAGGATATGCAGGTGTTCGCGTTCGGGTTCGGTCAGCATCAGGCCGGTCGCGATCCGTTCCAGCACGTCCGCCGACGGCGCGCCGCCGCGCCCCTGTTCCAGCCACGTATACCACGTCGGGCTGATATTGGCACGCTGGGCGACCTCTTCCCGGCGCAGACCGGGCGTGCGGCGGCGGCCCCCGGCAAGCCCGAAGACCGCCGGGTCAAGGCGCATCCTGCGGTCGCGCAAAAACGTACCGAGGGGGTTGTCGGTGGGGGGTATCGGCATCCTGTTGCTTTTTATACCAGTATAAGGTCACTACTTTAATAGGATAAAGTTTAGCGCGACATGACTCTTCGAACAACAACGGAGAGTGAAGATGCGTATATTCCTGACAGGGGCGACCGGGTTCATCGGGTCACGGATTCTGCCCGAGCTGCGCGCGCGGGGGCATGAGGTCGTGGGGATGACACGATCCGAGGCCGGCGCGGCGGCGTTGGTGGCCGCCGGTGCCGATGTGCATCGTGCCAGCCTGGAGGACCTGCCCGCGATCGTGGCCGGCGTTGCCGACGCGGATGCGGTCATCCACACTGCCTTTGACCATGATTTTTCCAATTTCGTCGAGAATTGCGAAAAGGATCGCCGTGTGATCCGGGCCCTTGGTTCTGCGTTGAAGGGGTCCGATCGGCGATTGATGATCACCTCGGGGACGGGCATGGGCGATGCCGGGGACGGCCGGCCTGCGACCGAGGCCGTGTTCAGCCAGAGCCATCCCAACCCGCGCATCGCGTCGGAACAGGCGGCTGCGCGGTTGCTGGACGAGGGGGTGAACGTTGCGGTGATGCGTCTGCCGCAGGTGCATGACACCGTCCGTCAGGGTCTGATTTCGCCCTATATCGATATCGCGCGGGCAAAGGGCGTCGTGGGATATGTTGGTGCGGGCGACAATCGGTGGCCGGCGGCACATGTCACCGATGTGGCGGCGCTTTACGCGCTTGCCTTCGACAAGGGCGATGCCGGGGTCCGCTATCACGCGGTGGCGGAGCAGGGGATTTCGGTGAGGTCGATCGCCGAGGTTGTGGGGCGGGGCCTCGGGATGCCGGTTGTGTCCGTGCCCGAGGCGGACGTCGCGGCGCACTTTGGCTGGTTCGCGGGGTTTGTCGGACTGGACATGCCCGCCAGCAGCGCCGCGACCCGCGCGCAAATAGGCTGGTTGCCGACCGGGCCGGACCTGCTGACAGACCTGGAAAACATGGACTATGCCGTGCCCTCGGCGCAGTGATTTTCCTTGTCCGCGAGGCGCGTGTGCTTGCCGGGGGCGTCGTGTCGGTCGCCCCCGGCCTGTGGGGCGCCCTTGGCGTTTGGGATGTGGCTGATGTGCTGAATCGTGCTATTCCAAGGGGCGCCACCGATCGCATGAGGCCCGGCGCTGTCGGGAAGACGTACAGGTGGCGGGCGGGCCTTGGCGGGACGGGGTTCGCGTCCGGGTGCGAGCAGCCGTGTGGAAAGCGCGAAGGGGTCACTTATCATGGAAGCAGGGTCGGAGCGTCGTTTGGCCGCCTGTCATTGCAGGGCGGTGCAGTTCGAGGTGCAGTTGACGGACGGGCTCAGGACAATACGCCGCTGTTCGTGCTCCTATTGCCGTATGAGAGGCGCGATTGCCGTGTCTGCGCCGCTGGATGGGCTGACATTCCTGGCGGGAGAGGACAAGCTGAGCCTGTACCAATTCAACACGAAGGCGGCGAAGCATTTTTTCTGTTCGATCTGCGGGATTTACACCCATCACCAGAGACGCTCCGATCCGACGCAGTTCGGGATCAACGTGTCCTGCCTTGAGGGCGTGAGCCCGTTCGATTTTCCCGAGGTCATCGTGAACGATGGCGTCAATCACCCATCGGATATGCCCTCGGCACCGCGGGTGGCAGGTGTCCTGCGCTTTAGCGAAAATTGATATGGCCGGCCCGGCGACAGGGCGCGCGCTGTTGGGGCAACAGGCGACCGGCAGGGCCGTGACCGGTCCTGATTTCGGTCCTGGGCGCAGGGCCGCCCGCTGCGATGTGCCCTTCTTCGGGATGCCGCGTCGGCGGACGGGCATGGCAAGGGGCATGTTCTGCAAGCGAGAAGGAATGATTGAGAAAGTCTTAATCGAATCTTAAGCAGTGATGAAGACACTCGACTCGTCAGGTTTTCCATGCAGACTTGGCCAACGCTGTCGGAAGGGAGGCCGTGCTGTCGCGTTCCCCGACCGAATATCCGTGAACCGCCAGGTTTGGCACTGCGGATGCGCTGCATGGTACTGGTTACGATTTTCCGGGGGAGAGCCCCCGAGCGGGAGTAAGGATGCGTCGGAGATGTTTCCGAAAGGCGGATGACGGCATGTGCAGCGGCGCAATGACCGCTGGTGGTGTCATTTTCGCCCCCGGCGTATCGCGATTGCATCGGGGCCGAACTGGCGTGGCCGGAGTGCGCCGATGATCCGTATCGACAATAGCGAACAGATCGAAAAACTGACCGGCAACCTGCCGGACCTTATGAATGCGCTCAGCACCGCCGCGACGCTGGCCGAAACGGTGACGGGCGCGCGCACGATCGTGCTGCACCTGTGTTCGGGGTTGTTGCCCGATGTCGAAGTGACCGACTGCATTTCGGGCGACCCCGAGGACGTGGCGGCGCTGCGCAAGATGACCAACGCGCTGACCGACCGGTACGAGCCGCTGGGCCGCATGGCACGACAGGACCCAGATGCGCAAAGCTATGCCGTCTGCCAACTGGGCGAAACGCAGACGCGGTCCGGGATCGGGCGGGCGCTGTTTCTGCGGACAGGCGAATGTATCGGCGCCGTCGGGATCGGCCTGCCGGAAAACGGCAGCGATGCCCCGCCGCCCGCATTGGATCAGGTGGCGGCGAATTTCGAATTTCTGCTGGATGGCTGGTGGGCGCGTTTCGCGCTGGAACAGGATCTGTCGGACAGCCGCAAACGAGCGCTGCGGCTGCAACGGATTTCCGAGACGGACCCGCTTACAGGGCTTGAGAACACCTCGACCTTCGAGGGGAAGGTGCGCGAACGGCTGACCGATCCGGACCAGCCTTCGGCGTTCATCCTGATCGATATCGATCATTTCAAGATGGTGAACGATCTGTACGGCCACCAGTTCGGGGACACCTACCTGAAGACCGTGTCAAAGGCGATCTACGATTCATTCCAGTCGGGGTCGGTCGTGGGGCGTCTGGGCGGGGACGAGTTCGGGGTGCTGACCGATCTGCCGAAGCTGGGGGACAGTTACCTGCGGTCGCTGTTGTCGCGCTGTCGCAACACGATCCTGCGCGCGACGGCGTATCTGAACAAGCCAGAGCTGGGCCGGGTCAGCATCGGCGCGGCGCATTTCCCCGATCATTCGACGGAATATGAACACCTGTACCAGAAGGCCGACCTGGCGCTTTATGCCTCCAAGGCGTCGGGGCGGGGGATGGCGACTGTCTATAGCGAAGAGGTCGGCAACCGGTTCGATCAGTCGGAGCTGGCCAAGACGTTTCAGACCGCCTGTCGTGCGGGGCAGGTGGTGCCGTATTTCCAGCCGATCATCGACCTGGCCACCGGCGAAGCCCGCGCTTTCGAGGTATTGTGCCGCTGGGAGAACCCCCGCCACGGGGTGATCACCGCCGAGATGTTTTCAGCGATCTTCGAGGACCATAACCTTGCCACTTTGCTGACGCGGCACATGATCCAGAGCGCGTTGAAGTATTTCTCCGAAGGCCAGCGCAGTCTGAAAGTGCCCGCAAAGATGTCGTTGAACGTCACCTATTTCGACCTGATGGATCGGGAATTCGTGTTTGATTTCCAGGCAGCCCTGTCGGATTTCAACGTCGATTGGTCCTCTATCATCATCGAGGTGCAGGAAACGGTCGTCATGGGGGAACAGAACGGCCAGGTGTTTCGGTCGCTGGAAGAGTTGCGGCGGCGCGGCGCGCAGATCGCGCTGGACGATTTCGGCACCGGGTATGGTGCGTTGCGGCATCTGAAGAACTGGCCGGTGGATATCGTCAAGATCGACAAGTCGTTCGTGCGCGATCTGTGTACGGATTACCGGGACCGTGCCATCGTCAGTTCGATCATCCGCCTGGCCAAGGAACTTGGCTTCAGCGTCGTGGCGGAAGGGATCGAGACCCGCGACCAGTCAACGCATCTGGTCGCGATGGGATGTGAATTCGGTCAGGGATTTATCTATGGCCGTCCGCAGGGAACCATGGGGTTCGCAACGCGCCTGATGCGGGACTGAGGCAGCCTGGCCGGGCCGTCTTGTCTTGCACCGCGTTCGAATGCGCCCGGTGACGATGAGCCCTGTGGCAACGTGGTGTCAGGCCGGGATATCGCCATTGCGCGCCGAGGCTGCAATCGCGCTGGCCATGTCGGCGACACTGACGGGCTTGCGCAGGAACGTGCCCCTGGTCGATGGATCTATCCCCGGGGCCGGTGCTCCGAAACCCGACATGAATACGACGCTGATACCGGGCTGATACCGGCGCAACATGTCGGCAACCTCGTATCCATCGTATTGCCCGGGCAGGTTGATATCGGTCACCAGCACGTCAAAGGGGGCCGTGTCGGTGGCGTTTTGCAGCAGGGTCGCAACCTGTGCGCCGCTTTCGCACATCTCGATTTCGGCCCCCAGGATCCTGAGGGATTCCGCCAGGATCTCGCCATAAAGGGGGTCATCTTCCACGACCAGCACCCGCAGGCCTGCCAGGCTGATGCCGATGCTTGTCAGCGTGGACGCGGCAGGCTGCACCGACCGGGCGTCCCTGGGGCCGATCCGGGGGGTGCTCTCATCGGTTTTGCTGCCGGCAGAGGGGCGGGAAGGGGCGTGGCGGTCGGGAATGCGGATGGCGTCTGACCGCTGGATCCGGTGCGGGTCGGGTCGGTCGGGCGCGTGCGCCGTGGGCAGCATAAGGCGGGCGGTGGTGCCATGACCCTCTTGTGAGGAGAGTTCGAAGTGCCCGCCGTTATCGTGCGCAAAGGCCAGCGACGTGGCCAGGCCGAGCCCGCCCTGGGTGTCCGAAGTGGTAAAGAACGGCTCGGTCGCGCGGGCGAGCACCTGCTCGGACATACCGGGGCCGTTGTCGATGATGGTGATGCAGGTGACCTGGGGGCGGTCCTCGATGCAGACGAGGATTCGGCCGTTGCGACGCCCCGAGGTGACGATGGCGTTGCGCGCATTGATCAACAGGTTCAGCAAGACGGCATTCAGCGCGCCGGGGTCGCATTGCACCCAGAACGAAAGGGGGGGCAGTTCGCATTCCACCAGCAGCTCTGGTGGCATCAGCTTGCGCGACTGTTCGATTGCGTCGGCCACCGCGATCGTGACGTCAAAGACCGGCCCCGCGCTGGTCGCGACAAGGTGCGGGGTCGTGCCGTCGGTCATGGCATCCGTCAGGCCGATGCCCTTTTCACAGGCCTTTCTGATGGCATTGAAATAGCGCCGTGTCATGTTGGGGTCATCACGCAGCAGACCGGCATCCGCCGACAGCCGGATCGCACCGAAGATGTTGCGCATGTTGTGGGCCATGACTTCGGGTATCTGGCCCCGTGACATGGTCGGAGTGATTGTGCCCAGCGACAGTGCCGGGACCGCCCGGTCTGCGGTACGGTCCTGGACACTGACCACGAACAGGTCGCCGTCGTGCCCATCGGAAAGGGGCCGGGCCGAAAAGTGCAGGATCTGTTCGTTGCCAGCGGCATCCAGGCAGCCGAGTTCGATCGCCTCTGGTGGGGCCTCGGTCCGTAGCCGCGCGTCGTTCTGCATCCGTGACATCGGATGCCGTGGGGGGGTGTTGTGTGCAGACAGGAAAAGGGCTGCGGGCCGTTCGGCAGGCCGCAGGACGCGCCGCGCGCCATCCAGCGTGTGGAAGGGCGTGTCATAGAGCCATGCGGCGGGCGAAGCGGCCTCTGATATGCGGGCAAGGTCGGCGGCACGCTGGTTGGCGAAACGGACTTCTCCGTGCTGATCCAGCAGGAAGACGGCTGTGTCCTGCCCATCGAGGACGCGGCGCAGCATCTGTTCATCCAGCCGGTCCGGGCGCAGGCGCGCCGGTGGCAACCGGAGGACGAGGACCACAGCACAGAGCAGCGTCAGCGCGATGGTGATCAGGCCGAACTGGAAATGCGTCACATCCAGGGCGGTTTCCAAGCGGACCAGCGGCAATCGCCCGACCAGCAGGGGGAGGATGAGGACCAGCGGCAGCAGCCGTCGCGCCACCTGGCCAGAGGGGGCGAACAGACGCGCGACCCAACCCTTGCTTGCGTTGCCAAGGCAGAGGGCGACAAACATCGCTGCAAGGCACAGAAGGCCGGGCAGGCCGAGGGCAGGAACGATCGCGAGGGCCTGGCCGGCGGTGGGATCGAACACGACCCCCTGGATCATCGCAAAGCTCAGGATCAGACCGAGGCCAGACCCGGCGCGGCAGATCCGGCCCAGCCCCGTATCGAGCGGCGGCGTGGCGAGTGAAAGTGTCATCGCGCAGAAGGCGGCCAGCAGCAGGCCCAGTGTCTTTGCCATGGCCACACCTGGCAAGGTGGGGAGGGGGGCGGAGAGACCGGCCGCGCCGAGACCGAGATCGAGCCCGAGCCCCAACAGTGCGACTGCGCCGGCAAGAGCGCCGAGGACGCCGCCGATCAGACGCCATTGTCGCCCGGTCGTGGTGGTGGTGGCCAAGATGATCGCCAACGCGGTCAGCACAAGGCTGGCGGCTGTCGTGGGGGGCATACCGGCGGAACCCGCAGGCGGGCCGGGCTGTAGCCCGATGCCTGTGCTCTGACCGCCGATCAGATATGTCAGCGCGACCACACCTGTGGCCAGCGCCAGGCCCGATGCCCAGGACCGCAACGGCAGGTCTGGTCCACCCTTTGCGCGGTGGGGCGCCATTGGTGCGTCATCACTGGACATTGGCGAAGTCTAACGATGTTTCTGCAAATCACACAGAAAATTTCGTGAAGATCACCGTGACAGGCAGTGCAGGGGGCGCGCTGCCCCAGGGCGTCAGTGCGCGAACTGGCGGATCAGACGTTCCAGATCCACCAGGCTGGCGGTTTTGGTGACCTTGGCCTGTGCCTGGCGCAGGCCCTGTTCGAACACGGCGGATTCGATGATTTCGGAATTGCCGGTGATGATGATGACCGGGATGTCGGGATCGCAGGCCCGCACCGCATGTATCAGGGTGATCGCCCCGCCGCCGCGCATCAGAACGTCCAGGAACACGATATCATACTGGGTGGTGCGCAAGGTTGGAACGACCTCGCTGCCCTGCTGAACCCCCGTGACACGATGGCCGAGCGCGCGCATCCCGTCGCAGAAGGCGGCAAGGTAGTCAGGATCGTCATCGGCGATGAGAATGCGTGCCAAGTTGATCTCCTTGTCATTTCCCGGTTGGGTTGCGCTTTGTCCGTGCTACGCTGATGGCACGAATTGGTGACTGTAGGGGGTGCGATCACGATGCAGACTAGCGGATCAGACAGCGAAGCGCGAGGGCAGGTGATTGTTGTGTGACACCTATTATTGCAGTGATCCCGGAAGACCCCGACTGAACCCGGAAGATCCCGGACAGGCCTGTAAAATAAGGCGATTAAGGAGCGTTTTACGGGTGATGGGCGCACGGACAGATGTCTTGCAGTAAAGCGCTATTTCGCCGCTCTGAACACAATTTGCGGCGGCCGCATACCGTCCAGGACACCGAACACAGATCCTAAGAACACTAATAAAATAAGGGCCTTTGCGGGAAAATTGCGACGGCACGCCAGATTGGACGCACGTCGGAACATACAAATTTGCCCGTAACTTCCATTCGGCAGGTGTATGTTCCGAAAAGAGCCGCAAAATCAATACGATGATTGTGAACCGGGGCTCGACGATGTGCCGCCAAACATACAACAGATTTTCAGCCATCTGGGCGGACGGCTCGACTTGTTCAGTGGGTGAACGCGAGCGTTTAAGGGGTATTTAGACCGGCTTAAATAGCGTCCTCAACTGCGCTCAGGAGCCTCAACCGTGCCGCTGATAGAAGATCCAACGATAACCGAAGGGCATGCCTGTCCGTTGAGCTTACTGCATTGCCACGGACTGGATTTGGACATGCCTCTCGACCCGGGTATTGCGCGGGCAGTCCATGTTCTTCGAGCTGCCGGGATAGAGACGATTGAGTCATGTCAGGGCGGCGAAGGTCACCCCTTTCCAGAGCCTACTGTCAGGCTCGTCGGTGGCCCAGGAGAAGGTTTTCGCGCGCTTGGCGAAGCGATACGGGCCGGACTTTCTCCGCGATCAATAGCACGAGTCTGGACGATCGATGACGGGGAATTGACCGGCCCGTACTGGGACCTGATCTTCAAGTCAGGTGAATCTTAGGAGAGGCGTTTGCAGTGCTCGCACTTCGGCAGTCCGCCGGTGCCAGAAACCTTGTTCGCTGTTTCAATGTTGTTTCCTTCGGTGCACGAGCTGTTGTCGTGATGCACCGACGTGCCAGCTTTCTTGGAATGGAATGGTGATACTTTGGCCATTTTATGGTCCTTTCAGTGATTCTACCCAGAATTGAGTAAAATTACACTGATCACACTTCTTGGAATTATCAATAAGTTTGAACGTATGTGGTCCCCGGGCTGGATTTGTGCAGTGGGGCGGCGGGACTAATTTAAGCCTAGGTAGGAGGTGGTATTCACCCCCTTAAACATTCGCCAGGTCCGGCGGGTTGGGGGTGACGGTGCAACAACACCGCCACCACGCAGCTAAGCGTCAACAAGGCTGCGCCGACGAACACTATCCAGAATCGTCGCCCGCACTCTCGCGAGAGCGGGCCATTTGTGACTGGAACTAAAAGTGAACACAATGGAAAAGGTGGCGCCTGCCGCGCCTGTCGCTCCCTGGCTGGGTGGCAAGAAGGCCCTGCACCGAAAGATCATTGAGCGGATCGATGCGATCCCCCATGCCACCTACGTCGAACCCTTCGTGGGGATGGGCGGCGTTTTTCTGCGTCGTGCCTGGCGACCCAAGTGTGAAGTGGCTAATGACCTGAATGGCGAGGTCACCAATCTCTTCCGGATCCTCCAGCGGCACTATCCTCAGCTCATGGACGTGATGCGTTTCCAGATCACTTCCAGGCGAGAGTTCGAACGACTGCGCGCCGTGGACCCTGCCACGCTGACGGACCTGGAACGAGCCGCGCGGTTTCTTTACCTGCAGCGCCTGGCCTTTGGCGGGCAGGTTGGAGGCGTCTTCGGGGTGTCGAATGATCGGGGCGGCCGCTTCAGCTTGGCGCGCCTGGAGCCGCTGCTAGAGGCTGCCCATGAGCGCTTGGATGGAGTGACGTTTGAGAATCTGGACTGGAAGGATGTCCTTGCCAGGTACGATGGCCCAAATACGCTGTTCTACCTCGATCCGCCCTACTGGGGTGGCGAAGGAGACTATGGCAGCGGGATGTTCGGGCGCGATCAGTTCGAGGTCATGGCCGAGGTGCTGGGCAGCATCCGAGGGGCCTTCCTCATGTCGATAAATGACTGCCCGGAAATCCGTGTTCTCTTCGGTCGGTTCTGCTTTGAGGAGGTGCGGCTGAAATACACGGTGTCGAAGGGTGCATCTGTCGACGCAAAGGAGCTTCTGGTGTGCAATCGCGAGGGTAGAGGGTTGTTGCTTTGATCGTGCTCATCCTGCGCGACTGATAGGATCGGGCATCACATGCCTATCTTGGAAAAGTGACATTTGGTCCGCTTTTCGCTTGCCGCCGCCGAACGAGAATAGGAACTGGCGTTGACGGGCCAGTTCTCTGGGGTCCAGGAAAGCCGACTTCTGGCCCGGTCTCCGACGCCCGGCCGCTGCCGCCGTGACGACGTCGAACAGGAAAGGAACTCTGATGGAACTTCCGCCAAATATCTCTTCGATCGACAGTATCTGAACAGCTGGGTACTCGCCGAAGTCCGTGACGATCTTCCCGGAATGCCTTGCCTCTTCCAGCATTCCTTTTGTTGCAGGTTCGGCACAAACGAACACCGCTATCGCGTTTGCATCCTCGGTGAAGCGCCTCTCTCTTTCCAAGGTTCCAACGAGATCCCGGATCATCCCGGGATTCAGGTTTCTGCCTCCCTTGACCGAGATGATCCCTCTGCTCTTCGCCTCGTCCTTGCCAGTAAGAAAGTAGAAGGTGCCGTCGATGCCACCGTCGCCTCGGAATTTGCCGGAGTGCATCCCGCCGATGACATTGACCGCCCACTCTTCGAATTTGAAGGGGTCATTCTCCGCCAGCCACTTCGCTCCGCTCACGCTGGTCGGGAGGCCAAAGACATCATAGTCGATCCTAGGGAACGAGTTCTTCAGCCGATCTTCTACGACCCTCATCGCTTGAACGGCCACATCGATGCCAACCCATTGTCGGCCAAGTTTCTCGGCGGCGTGCAAGGTCGTTCCGCACCCGCAGAAGGGGTCTAACACGACGTCGCCTTCTCGCGACGACATCGAAATGACACGCTCCAAAAGGGAAAGTGGCTTCTGTGTCGGATATCCAAGGCGCTCCTGGGCCTGAGAGTTGAGTGGCAGAATGTCCGTCCAGACGTCGGAGAGGGGGAGGCCCTTCATTTCGTCGAGGTATCGCTTCAGTCGTGGGACTTTTCCTGGTCCGCTCTGGTGGATCAGGCCTGCATCGTGAGCGGCCTGCATCCGGTCTTTCGTCCAGCGCCAAACACGTCTGACCCCCAGGAACTCGTAGTCAAGGTTGGGCCGGTTCTTGTTCGGGTTTAGTAGGTCGCCGAGGGTGTAGCGACGGCCGTGGTCGTCGAAATGACAATACTTCTGCTTAGTCTTGTCGGGTAAATCGTCCGGATCATAGGGCGAGTAGATGGCATCGTCGTTCCATGTCGCCTGGTCTGACTGCCGATAGGCCAGTAGGAGGTCGTGGGTGTTCGGAAGGCGCTTCTTCATAAGCGACTTGCCAGTGTTGCGCTGCCACACGATTTCATTTTGGAATCGTGTCGGCCCGAAAATCGCGTCCATTAGCACTTTGAGGTAGTGGCTCGCCGTCGGGTCACAATGGAGATAGATCGATCCTGTCGGCTTAAGTGCTCGCTGCAGTTCAACGAGACGGGCTGCCATCATGGTCAAGTATGCGAGCATGTCGTTCTGGCCGAGCATCTTGTGCATGGCGAGCATAACGTCCGAGACACGGCCGGAACCGAACGTCAAAGCCTCGAAGGTTTCTTCGGCGGCGTCTCCCCAAGTCCAGGTATCCTCGAAGGTCGCGATCTGAGCGTCGGACCAGCGCTTTGGGTCAGGAGAACGGAATAGGAGATTGTAGTTGGCATTGGAGTTGAAAGGCGGATCCAAGTAGATCAGATCGACGCTTTCGTCGGGGATATATTCCCGCATTATGTGCAGGTTATCGCCGAAGTAGAATGCATTTTTCATGCCAAGCTCCCCTTCCCCCCAGGAAGGTGGGCTTAGGTCAAATCCGCTCGGAAGAAAAAGCAATGATTTGTTCTACTTTTGCGAGAAAAGCTGTGCCAATCACCTCGATTGGGTCAAATTGGCAACGTTTTACCGCTATTCCTCAGCCGTGTGCCCCCACCAGACCACCTTTCCGATCACGTTGAAACTTGCCCACTTATCACGGGTTAGGAACTCAGGGCCTATGTCCGGATTGTCGGATATCAAGATCACCATGTCGCTCATCTGAGCGACGCGCTTTACTCTCGCCCCTTCATCAGTGGTAAAGGCGTAAATCGGACCTTTGCGGGACTTGTAATCAGCTGGCCGGTTTGGGATTTCGCGACGTGATGTGTCGATCAGCACCATATCGCCAGGACAGATGGTCGGCATCATGCTCTCGCCCAGATCGCCATTCGCAACGCGCGCCAGCACGGCCGCTGACGCCGTGACGCCAATGCGCCTTAGCCACTCGCGCTTGAAGGCCAGGTGATCAACCACAGACTCTTCTGTGTTCAGCGCGCCGTTGCCGGCGGCCAAGGTCGCCGCATGTACCGGGATGTGTGCGTAGTCGTCACCCTCAATCACGATCTGCTGGACCGGGCCGGTGTCGCGCTTGGGGCCGAAATATAGTTCCAGATCAAGGACCTCGGCCAGCTTTTGAAGCGCAGGTAAATTGTATCTCTTCTCGCCTGATCGCGGCATCCGCAAATTCTTGATCAAAGACGCGTGTCCAACCGCCATTTTTGATGCGGCCGCGTCGGACAGTCCTTTGCGTTTTAGCGCCACGTCAATCGCGGCCAGAATCGGATCCATAACGGCAGAGTTAGCCTGTAGGGGCTAAATCGTAAATAGCTAGCCTGTACAAGCTTGACTTATTGAGCCTGTACAGGCTAGAAATGCATCATGTATGAAAAACACGCCTTCATCACCTTGGCAGAGACGCTCGCAACACATGAGGGCGTGACCCACTTCGCCATTTCCATGCGGATCTTTGGCAAAGGGGATTTCTTCAAGAACTTGAAGAAGCCCCGGGCTGATTGCCGGATGCGGACCGCCGCGCGCCTGATCACCTGGTTCGCTGAAAACTGGCCTTCCGACCTCGAATGGCCGGAGGGCATCCCCCGCCCCGCCCTCAACAAAAAGGACGCCGCATGATGCCGTATGGCTGGTGGGTGCTGCCTGCGATCTTCCTCGCACTGCTGATCTGGATTGCGATCTTCTGGATCGCGGGGGTGCTGTGATGGCTCCCAGAGAAGAACGGACTCGTCTCATAGGGGATTTGGGGACAAACCCATCCCATTCCTTTCTCCGCTTCAGTCCCCCTTCGCCCGTACTTGCCTCGGGCGATGTGAAGCGTGAGCCCACCAGGTCCCGCGCGCTGCCACCACTGCGTGCGGCCTGGGAGCGGGCCTGCCGCGCGGTCCGCTGGCTGGACGATAGCTGGATCGGCGATCTGATCGGCGCGATCTGTATTTTCCTGATCCCGGTAGCGGGGCTGTTTCTTGGGATGGTCTTTGAATGAGCAAACCTCGCCTGATGCAAAAGACCCGTGTCCGGGTAGAGGAAATCGACGCCAGCCAGCGCCTGCGTCCCGTTTCCGAGGCGGGCATCGAAAGTCTTGTTGGCTCGATCGCCGAGCTCGGCCTGATGAAGGATGCGATCCATGTGCGCCAGAAAAAGAACGGGCAGCTTGTATTGATCGCCGGGGGCCACCGCCTGGAAGTGGCAAAGCGTCTTGGCTGGCAGGAGATCGAGGCTAAGGTCTGGACTGATGTCACCGACGATTGGGCCAGGTTGATGGAGGTTGATGACAACCTCGCCGGGGCCGAGATGAACGCGTTGGACACGGCGGTGTTTCTGGCCGAGCGCAAACGGTTGTACCAAAAGCTGCACCCGGAAACTAAGGCTGGGGTTGCAGGCGGCTTGGCGCGGCAGGGTTTAGCAAGCGACATTTTGTCGTTTGCTGCCTCCACCGCCGATAAATTCGGTGTAAGCAAACGCCAAGTTGAACGCATGGTAGCCGCTGGCGAGCGTCTCGCGCCGGATGAAATCCAGCGGCTGCGGCGCGCCCCTCGCGCTGTTGCCATGGCTGACCTGCAGGTAATCGGACAGTTGGGCCCGGCCGAACGGTATGCGATCGTCGATGCCCTGGCTGGCGGCACCGCGAAATCCGCAGCCAAGGCGCTTTCTGCCATCAAGGCGAAGGCCCAAGGCAAGGAAGCGGCGCAGCCGGATCCCAATGAACAGGCCTATCGTGCCCTGATGGACGCCTGGAAGCGGGCACCTGCCACGGCCCGCCGCCGCTTCCTTGATGAATGTGGCCAGGACGTCTCCGCGCTCATGCCTAAACCGCATGTGGTGGCCGGATGATGAGTATGACGCCCGACAAGGAATGGTGGACGGCCTCCGAGATCGCCCAGGCGACGCTGCCGGACCTGCCAAGCACGCAGCAGGGCGTTGACGCTCTTGCCAAGACGCTTGATTGGCGCGCCCACCCCGATCTTGCAAAGCGTCGCGCGGCGCAGGGCGGCGGCTGGGAATACAACTGGCGGCTCTTCCCGTCCCGTGCGCAGCGCCAGCTGCTCGGCGCTGCAAGCACCGCTGTCGCCGCCCTTAGGCAACGCGAGGACCGCACAGAAATCTGGGGCTGGTTTGACGGCCTGCCGGAGAACGTGAAGGCAAAAGCCCGCGCATCCCTGCGCATCCTTCAGGAGGTCGAGGCGCTGAGCCAGGCGACCACCAAGTACCTGGCGGTGGCGATGATCGCCAAGAAGAGCGGCAAGAGCGATCGCACGATCTGGAACTGGTTTGAGAAGGTGGAAGGCGTCGATCCGGCCGATTGGTTGCCGTATCTGGCGCCACGGCACCGGGCTGCGCCCTCCAAGGGCCAGAAAGTTGAGGCGTCGCAAGAGTTCTATGACTGGCTGAAGGCAGACTTTTTGCGCCTTGAGGCCCCGAGCTTCCGTTCCTGTTATCGGCGCATCGTGGGGGTCTGCGAGGCCAATGGGCTGCAGGCGCTGAGCGAACGTACCGCCCAGCGTTGGCTGGACCGGACAGTGCCGCGTGTATCTCAGGTCTATATGCGCGAGGGCGAGCGCGGGCTGGCGAAATGCTTCCCGCCGCAGATCCGTGACAGGAGCGGCATGACCGCCTTGGAAGGCGTGAACGCGGATTGCCACAAGATCGACGTCTTCGTCGAATGGCCGGGTTTCGAGAAGCCGATCCGCCCGCAGATCGTGGCGTTTCAGGATCTCTATTCCGGCAAGATCCTTGCCTGGCGCGTCGATGTCGACCCGAACAAGGTCGCCGTTATGGGGGCGTTTACCGACCTGCTAAAAATGTGGGGCATCCCGAAGCATTGCCTGTTCGATAACGGCCGCGAGTTCGCCAACAAATGGCTGACCGGCGGCGCGCCAACCCGGTTCCGGTTCAAGGTCCGTGAGGACGAACCCCTGGGGGTGCTGGCGCTGCTCGGCGTGAAAATCCATTGGGCTACCCCTGCGCACGGCCAAGCCAAGCCGGTCGAACGCGCTTTCGGTGATTTTGCGCGCGACATCGCCAAGGATCCGCGGTTTGCCGGGGCCTACGTCGGGAACCGCCCGGACGCGAAGCCCGAAAACTACATGTCCCGCGCAATCGACTTGCAGGAATTTCTGGACGTCGTCGCAGAAGGCATCATCGAGCACAACGCGCGCCAAGGTCGCCTGAGCGAAAATGCCAATGGCCGCAGCTTCGATGACACCTTTGTCAGCAGCTACGAGCAGGCACCGGTGCGCAAGGCCACAGACGCTCAGATCCGCCTCTGCCTAATGGCGCAGGAGGTTCGCAAGCTGAACCGCAACCACGGCCAGATGATGCTGCACAAGAACGGCTACTGGTCGGAATGGATGAGCGAAATCGCCGGTCAGGAGATCGTCGCGCGCTTCAATCCTGAGAACCTGCACGATGGAGTCCACGTCTACAGCCTCGCGGGAGAGTTTCTTGGCTATGCGGAATGTCGCCAGAAATCCGGCTTCTTCGACCTTGCCTCCGCCCGCGCCACGGCAAAGGACAATGCCCGCCGGATGCGCGAGCAGCGCAGGATCGCAAAGGATCTGCGGCCCGTTTCTGTCGGGGGTCTGGCGCGTGAGCTCAACAAACTACCGAGCCGCCAGGACGTGTCCGCAGAGTCCAAGGTCGTCAAGCTGGCGCAGCTGAGCGAGATTGAGCGGCTGGAGAAGCGATCGAAGGGTGGCCTGCTTTCGCGTCCGACGCCCACGCCAACCTCTTCGCCCGAAGACGAGGCCAAGCTTCTCGACTTCCAGCAACGGCATCTGGCGAAGCAGCACGGCCTCAACGCTGAAAAGAGAGAAGAATCCGCCCGCGACCGTTTCTTCCGAGCGCTGGATATCGAACGGCGCTCAGAGGCTGGCGAGCCGATCAGCGAGGCCGATGCGCGCTGGTTCCAGCGCATCAGCCAGCTGCCCGAGTACAAGACGAACCGCACTTTTTACGACCAGTACGGCGCCGAAGCCATCCGGTGAGAATGGCACGCCGTGAGGCATAGCTACGAGGAGCGAGAAAGACGATGAAGATGGAAACACCCGCAAAATTCAACCACGGCGTCGCGCCATTGCGCAATGTCATGCTGCTGAACGAGTTGATCCACCGAGTTGAGAACCGCGACCAGGACCTGCCTGGGCTGGCCTGTTTCTATGGCCCGTCCGGTTACGGCAAGACGACGGCCGCGACCTGGAACGCGAATGAGACCCGGGCCTATTGGGTGGAAATGCGCGAGAGCTGGACCCGCAAGACGCTGTTTCGCGCCATCCTGGCCAATATGGGGATCGAGCCCAAGAAGACGCTGCCAGAGATGTCGAGCCAGATTTCCCGCGAATTGGCCACGTCGGGCCGCCCGCTGTTGATAGACGAGGCCGACTATCTGCTGAAGCATCGAATGATCGAGCTTATCCGCGAAATCTTTGAAGACAGTAAGGGCACGATCATCCTGATCGGCGAGGAACACCTGCCGCAGAACCTGGCAGCACCTCACCTGGAGCGCACGCACAATCGCATGCTGGATTGGGTGGCGGCGCAGCCGGCGGATCTGCGTGAAGTGCAAATGCTGGCACAGATGAAATGCCCCGACCTCGAGCTGGATTCGGACGTGCAGGAACTCTTGCTGGTGAAAACCGCTGGCCGCGCTCGCCGGATCGCAGCCAACCTCAACCGGATTCGAGAAGCTGCCACCAAGCTCGACCTGTCACGCATCACCATGAAGCATGCGGAAAAGATCGGCATCTTCACTGGCGAGGCCCCCGGCCCCCGGAGGGATATCTGATGCCCGTCAAAGCAGGGCGTCGCGCCGCCGACGCCACTACGCCAGGGCGTCAGGAAATCTGGCAGGCTATTCGCAGCCTGGGCAGCAGATTTTCGGCTACCGATCAAGGTTTCACGGTCGCCGATATTGGCCAGATGTCTCGGGCCAATGACAAGTCGATCCGGGACTATCTGAAATGCCTGATTGCGGGAGGCTACCTCGCCGAGCGCAGCGGCTGCGAGGTGATGACCGTCGATCTGGTGAATGATGCGGGTCATCACGCGCCGCGCCTGCGCACCGATGGCTCCCCCGTCACGCAAGGGGCCGGTATCGAGAACATGTGGCGTAGCATGTATATGCTTCGTGAGTTTACCCATGAGGACATCGCCGCCCACGCGACGACGTCCACCGTGACTGTGTCGCGCGACACGGCCAAAACCTACATCTACATGCTGATGCGGTGCGGATACCTGAAGGTTTTGCGCAAGGCCAAGCCTATGAAGGGGCAGATGGCGCAGTATCGCCTCGTGCGCAACAACGGCCCCAAACCGCCTCAGATCCAGCGCGTGAAGCGGATCTATGATCCGAACTCCATGGAAGTGTTTGAACCGCAGAAGGTGTCGGCATGAGCGATCAGGTCACCCTGGCGCGCGATGCCGACGGCACGGTTCTGCCCGACTGGGTCCAGCTGCTGGCGCGGGAATGCGCGGCCAGCAGCCAGAACCGCGTGGCGCGGCGGCTGGGCTATTCCTCTACCTTGGTCAGCCTCGTGCTGCGCGGCAAATACTCCGGGGACATGCAGGCGGTCGAAACCGCCGTGCGTGGCCTCTTCGAGAATCTCTGCGTTGCCTGCCCTGTGCTCGGTGAAATCCCGCCTTTCGAGTGCCGCGAATGGCAGAAAAAGGCCCGGAGCTTTTCGACTGAGAACAGCCAGCGCGTCCGCATGTTCCGCGCGTGCAATCGCTGCCCCGAGAACAGGGGAGGCAAAGATGGGCAGGTTTAACATGGTCGTCGCCATGGGCGAGGAGTTGATCGAGCCGCAGATCATCGCTCAGACCCTCGGGGTGTCGATTGAAACGGTCTACAACTATACCAGCAAAGCCCGCAGCGAGGGGCGCGACATTCCCCGCTGCAAAACCCGCAATCGTCGACTGGTGGTCAAGCGCATCACGATCAGCGAGGAGCTGATGGGGCAGCTGCGTGACTTTGGCGCCCGTCGCGGTTTGACCGAAAGCGAAGTCGCGACGCGCATTCTGGAGGCGGCGGTTTTCGACAAGATCGTCGGCGCGATCCTGGACGACGGTGTGCGCGATGACTGATCGATCCAAAAATTCCAATAATTTCAGGCCCTCTGTGAGGGCACTCGAAGGGAGACCCAACATGACTGATCAATGTATTCCCGAAGGCCACAAGATCATCGATGGCAAGGACCATATGGCTGATGCGAAGGGGGCTTGGCTGCCAGTCGCTTTGGTGCGGCCCGAGGATCAGCTGGAAGACGAGACCGTGCGCAAGATCGTCGGCTATGCGCGCGAATTGTCTGATCAGGTGACCCGGTTCAAGCAGCATACTTTCGACGACCTCAGCGCGTTCGAGGCCATCCTCGCTCAGGAATATGAGGTCTCAAAGGGCGGCGCGAAGGGCAACAAGACGTTCATGACCTTCGATGCGAAGCACAAGGTTCAAGTCGCGGTAGCCGATCATATCGACTTCGGGCCGCAATTACAGGTCGCGAAGGATCTGATCGACGAGTGCCTGAACGAATGGGCAGCCGACTCGCGTGACGAGATCCGGACCATCGTGACGCGGGCATTCAATACCGACAAGGAAGGCCAGATCAACCGGGCGTCGATTTTCATGCTCTTGCGCCTTGAGATCACGGATGAACGCTGGCGCCGGGCTATGGACGCGATCCGCGCCGCCATGCGCGTCGTGGGTTCGAAAACCTATGTGCGCTGTTACAGCCGTTCTGCGCCGGACGCGCCCTGGGAAAACATCACCATCGATCTTGCGAAAGCCTGAGCGAAACGCCCCTCGGGGCGTCGTCCGGACGTTGTGGTCCGGGCCTGATGAGCAGCTGGAGAATGTCATGAGCTACTATCTTGCCGGGATTGTCCTGTTTGCCGGCGCGCTGGTTTTTGCCGCCGACACGGGCGTTGCCATGGTGAAGGGGACGCGCAATGAAGCGATGTACAGTCTCGCGCTGACCGCCGTGCTGGCGCTTTGCGCCCTCGCTCTCTTCTCGGTGGGGGCGCTGGCATGACCGTCGCTAGCCCGCGAAATCCACTGAATTCCGCCATCGTGGTCGATATCTTCGAACCGGCCGCCCCGGTCATGTCGATCGTCGAGACGCTCGGATATGACCGCATCGGCGAGCCGGAGATCCGCACGACGATGACGATCAACCGTTCGGCAATGGAGTTCGAAGTTTTCAGCGATCCGCCTCGGCGTTTCCGGGTCAGCTTGAAGCAGCTGACCGAAAATGCGGTCTCGGAAATCCGGGCCATGCTTCAGGCGGAACAGCCATGAGCGCCTCCAGCTTACGCAAGATGATCCATGTTGGGTGCAAGCAGCTTGGGCTGGACGAGGACACGCGTCGCGATCTTCAGCTGGTCGCGACCGGCAAAGCCAGCATGTCCGACATGACCGAATTCGAGCTGGCCAAGGTCGTAAAGGCGCTGAAGGCAAGGGGCTTCAAAACCACCCAATGTAGCAGGGTCAAACGTCCGGCGGCGAAACGTGGTGACGTGCGCTTTGCCCATGTTCTCTGGCGACTTCTCTCCGAGCATGGTGCGGTTCACACAGCCGGCCCCGAAGGCCTCAATGCATTCATCCGGTCTCGCTTTGAGAAGAAGTGGGGCGCGGTGCCGATCGACATCGATGCCATGACGGACTGGGCGCAGATCGCGGATGTGATCGACGCCCTGAAGGCATGGTGCGCCCGCGAGGGGATCGAACTCGATGGCTGATTGGCCCTTTGCCCCGCTGATGCCGATGAAGTACGGCGCGATCCTGGCGGATCCGCCATGGGCCTATGTCATGCGCTCAGAGAAGGGGCATGCCAAATCGCCTGAAGCGCATTATCAGACCATGGATATCGAGGCCATCAAGGCCTTGCCTGTTGGGCATCTGGCAGGCCCGGACTGCCTGCTGTTCATGTGGTCGACCTGGCCGCATCTTGAGCAGGCCATGTCCGTCATGCGCGCCTGGGGCTTTTCCTATATCACCGGCGGTTCCTGGACGAAACGCAGCAAGACCTGGAAGGTCTGTTTCGGCACCGGCTATGTCTATCGCTCGGCCACCGAGCCCTGGATTGTCGGCAAGATCGGTGCCCCGAAGATCGCCAGCCGGTCTGAGCGCAATCACATCCTGGCCGAAGAGCTGCCAGATCTGATCGAAGGTCTACGCCGCGAGCATTCCCGCAAGCCCCCGGAAATGCGCCAGACCATCGAACGTCTTTTGCCGCACGCCCATTGCTGTGAACTCTTCGCTAGGTCGCCCTGGGCGGGCCATGAGGTCTGGGGCCATGAACACGGCAGGTTTGCCGATGCCTAAACACCCCCTTCAACCTCTGATCACAGACCACGCCCTGGTGCGCTATCTCGAGCGGGTCATGGGGCTCGACATGAACGGTGTGCGGGCCGAGATCGCGGCGCGGGTGGGCGATGGCGTGCGCCTCGGGGCATCTGCCGTCGTGTCGGGTGGGTTCAAATACACTCTGGACTCCCATCGGGTGACCACCGTCATGCCAAGCCACCATGAGGCCAATATCCCGCTGCCCAAAGATCGGCCCGAGGATGAGGCGCATGATGGATAGCTGGATCGACGAATTCGAGGCGGATCTGGGGCGCGCTGCCCGTCTGCGGCTGATTGCCAACTGCGGCGGCCAGAATCGCGACGTGCCCTCTGTCGCGCGTGCCGGACGCTCCAAACTTGCAGCGGAAATTGGGGAAGAGGCCACCCTTTGGCTTGCCCGCCGCTTTGCCGGCACGACAGTGGCCATGCCCTCCATGAATGGACAGAAGGCCCGCGACCAGGCGGCGCGGCTTCGTGCCGCAATTCTCGACGCCGGATTGACCGAGCCGACGCGATCGGCGAATGATATTGCAGCCGAGTTTGATGTGACGGCGACGTGGGTCTACAAACTGCGCGGACAGATGCAGCGCGAAGCAAATTCGAGCCTGCAACTGGAACTTCCCTTCAACTAAGTTCTGCACCAACCATGCCTTCTGAAGTGCTTCAGGGGGGTAATGTCGGCACTCCATGGCGATAACCGATCCAGAACAGGACGGTGACGCCAATGCAGCTCAAAAATCACATGTTAGAGGGAGTGCGCTTTCAGAAGGCGCGCTGGATCTGGGGCGAGATCATCCCCGAGATCGTTATCCTCCATGACACCGCGAGCCCGCTGGCCCCGTTCAACTCGGCGAATTACCTGGCCGACAACGAGGCCAAGGTCTCGGTGCATTTTGTCGTCGAGCGCGATGGCACCATCACCCAGCAGGTCCCGACCAACCGTCGCGCGGGCCACGCGGGCAAATCCACCTTCAATGGTCGTGCCGACTGCAACGCCTTCGCGATCGGCATCGAGATCGTCAACCCCGGGCGGATGACCCGCATCAACGCCTTGCAGGCCGTTGGCTGGTGGGGTGGCAAGTTCCGGATCGCCGAAGAGAACATCCACGAGGTGACGACGCCGCAGCACGGCGCCGGGCTCTGGATGGGCTACAGCCAAGAACAGATTGCTTCGGTCTGCGATCTGCTGGAAATGCTCTTTGCGGGCATCCCGACCCTGACCGACATCACCACCCACTGGTACGTCTCGCCAGGCCGCAAGGTCGATGTGAACCCGCTGTTTCCGCTCGACGACGTGCGCGCGAAAGTCTTGGGGCATGATGATCCCGCCGAGCTGGAGGCGGAGGGTCTCTCGGTCGCCGAGACCAGCGGCGACACCTACATCGAAATCGACGCCGGCGGCGAGACGCTGAACATGCGCCGCTGGCCGTCCTTCAACCCGAACATCATCGCCGCGATCCCGCATGGCACGCCGGTGCCGGTCCTGCGGCGCGGCACCTTCGATGGCCGCGCGTGGCTGCAGGTCCAGTACGCCGGTCAGGCCGGCTGGATCGTGGCCCGCTACACCGCCCCCATCCTCCACGCCTGAAAGGTTCTGACATGGCAAAGAACATGGATCTCCCCGTCCTTCCCGCCTGGCATGCGCGCAGCTTTTACGCCTCGCTGCTGATGGCAGCGGTGATCATCTGCAATGCGGTCGGACTCGATCTCTGGCCCGTACTGAACCGCCTTGGCCTGGGCAGTTCGGCGGATCAGGTTCTCGACCGGGTTATGCTGCTGGCGCCGCTGGCGTTCGGTGTCTGGGCTTGGTGGGAACGCAAAGCGCCGAACTACCGGCTGTCGCTTCACCCCAACCTGATCCTGGAGCGGGCCCGGGCTTTCTGGCTGCGCCTCTGGTCGCGCCGGTCGCAGTTCTGGGACTGGCTCATGCCCGAGGACACGGATCGATGAGCACCCTCGCAGAACTCGTCGCCGGTCTCGGAGCGCTGATCGCGCTGCTGTTCGCCGGGAAACTCTGGATCTCCGGCAAGACCAACGCGGCCAAGGATGAGGCGCGATCCGCGATCGCCCACCAAGCCAATACCGACACCATTGAGACACGGAAGAGGATCGACAATGCGACGCGTGATGTGCCTGAGCCTGATGATGCTCGCGAGCGGCTGCAGCGGTTTGGCAAAGGCGCCGCAACCCCGCCCGAGCGGTGATGGCCTTTGTGCCGGGCTGGAAGGTCCGGCGCGCGCCCATGCCGCCGCCCTGGGCAGCAGCCCCGATGATGCCTCTGTCGTCACCGGGGATGTTCTGATCTCCGGGCTGATCGCCGGCTGCGGCTACACGGTGGGCGGCGCATGATCCTGGACCTTGATTACCTCTACCGGATCCTGCTGCTGCTCAGCCTCGTCCTGTCCATCGGGGCCGTTTTTTACGCTTGGTTCGCCAACCGTCGGAAAGACATCGATCGCCGTTTTCATGAGGGAAGCAAGCGCATGGACCGCCATGACCTGCGCCTTCAGGCGCTGGAACAAGATGTCAAATCCATGCCGGGAAGCACTGAGCTTCATCGTCTCGAAATACAACTTGGCGGTATCGCCGGCGACATGAAGGCGATCTCCGCCTCGATGTCGGGCATGCACGAAAGCCTCAAGCGCACAGAAAACATCGTGAGCCGACACGAGGACCACCTGCGAGGGAATGGGCAATGAACGACTATATCGAAAAGCGCGTTAAGCCAGTGCGCCGGGCGATCATCCTCCGCTTTCTGGAAAGCTGCAAAGCCTACATCTCGAACGCAGACATCATCGTCGCGGTCATCAATGACACGCCGGACGGCATCACCGCCTACTATAGTGAGGTCGTCGAGGACCTGCGCTGGCTGGAGTCGAAGGGCTACGTTCAGTTGACCGGTGAAAACACGATCATCGTCACTGCGATCCCGGCCGGGCTGCGCATTGCGCGTGGCGACAATATCGACGCCGGGATCTCCCGCGATATCCCGGGGGTCTGACGCATGCCACCCCCGCGCAAGATTGATCTGCTGCCGAGCGAGCTGAAAGGCTGGCTGCAGGACGAGCTGCGCGCCAGCGGCTTTGGTGGGTACGAGGATCTCGCGGATCGGCTGAACTGGCGCCTTCAGGAAGAAGGTCTGGAACTGCGCATCGGCAAGTCGGCGATCCATGCCTATGGGCAGGAGTTCCGCGACTATGCCCGCCTTCAGGAGCAGGCGCAGGACGAGATCCGTGCCTTTCTGGAAGAGGCCAGCCTGACCGACGAGGCCAATGTCACGAAGGCCCTGTTCCAGCAGCTGACCACGATTCAATGGCGGCTGCAGATGGCCATGGCCTCGCCAGACGCCTTGCCGGATCCACGCGGCATGAAGGACCTGACGACCGCGCTGAACAATCTGATCCGCTCGTCCTCGCTGCGTGACGCCATTCTCGCCGCAGAGCGGAGCGCCCAGGCGGCGAAGCTCGATGCTGCCGTCGATGCCGGCGACATCACGTCGGATTTCCGCCAGCAGGCGCGTGAGATCATGGGCTTCGCATGAGCGCGACCGTCCCCGACAGCCCGATCATTGAGTTCCTGCCCTATCAGAAGGCCTGGATCACCGATGACAGCCGATTCAAGATCGGCATGTTTACTCGGCGCGGCGGCAAGACCTTCGGCTCATGCGGCGAGATCGTGGACGATTGCGTCAAGGCCGAGATGGACAAGCGCAAGATCCGCTGGACCATCCTGTCGCGTTCCGAGAACACGGCCAAGGAAGCGCTGGAAGACGCGCTGAAGCCGATGACGCGGGGCTATTATGCCGTTCTGTCCGGCCTTTCCCGCCTCGGCCGCCCTGAGTTTGTCCAGGACGAATTCCACGTCCCGGCCCACGCCCGCGAAATCCGTCAGGGCGATCAGCTGGTGCAGATCGATGTGCCTGAAGCGCGCTACAAGACGCAGGAGGTTCACTTTCCTGGCGGCTCGCGCGTTGTAGCGCTCTCGGCCAGTCCGGACGCGGCGCGCGGTTTTGGCGGCAACTTGCTTCTGGATGAATTCGCCTTCCACGCCGACAGCCGGCGCATCTGGGGCTCGGCCTATCCGGTGGCGGCACGGGGCGGTCACAAGATCCGGGTGATCTCGACGCCGAACGGCAAGGGCAACAAGTTCTACGAGATCATGACCACCAAAGACAACGGCTGGTCGAAGCATCACATCGATATTTACGAGGCCGTTAAACAGGGCCTTGATGTGAACATTGAAGAGCTGCGTAAAGGCATGGCCGACCAGGACGCCTGGGCGCAGGAGTTCGAGCTCGCCTGGCTGGATGAGGCCAGCTCCTGGCTCGACTATGACCTGATCACGTCGTGCGAGTCCAACAGCGCCGGGATCCCCGAGCTCTACATGGGCGGGCTCTGTTTTGTCGGCGTCGATATCGCGGCGCGTAATGACCTCTTCGTCATCTGGGTCATGGAGCTGGTCGGCGACGTGCTGGTCACCCGCGAGATCATTGCCGAGAAGCGCATCAGCTTTGCCGAGCAGGACGCGCTGCTGGCGGGCGTGTTCCGCCGCTACCGCGTCGTGCGGTGCCGGATGGACCAGACGGGCATGGGGGAAAAGCCGGTCGAGGATGCCAAGCGCAACCATGGCGAAGACCGAGTCGAGGGCGTTCTGTTCAGCACGGCGTCCAAGCTCGATATGGCGACGTCGCTCAAGGAAAGCATGCAGGACCGCAAGTCGCGGATCCCGGCGGGCGACCCGCTGCTGCGCGCCGATCTGCATTCTATCAAAAGCCAGGTCGGGATCACCGGCACGCGCCGCCTGATCGCGGACGGCGACAGCGATGGCCATGCGGACAGGTTCTGGGCCGGTGCCTTGGCGGTCTCGGCCGGGGACACCGAACCGGACGAATATGAATACGAGGGCGCGCCGGGAAGCCGGTCCCGGTTCGCACCGCGCGATGACGATGATGACGACGAGTCCGGCGGCACAGGCCGCTGGGGCAACAGACAGGGAGCCTGGTGATGGCACTACTCGACCAATGGGGCCGCCCGATGCAGATGCCGAAGCGGGCCGACATGCTGGATCAGATCGCGCAGCCGACGCTTGGCTCTGTGCGCCAGATCCACTCCGGCCATCCGGCGGATGGGCTTGACCCGATCCGGCTGACCGCAATCCTGCGCGCAGCCGAGACCGGCGATGCCACCTCCTATCTGGAGATGGCCGAGCAGATGGAGGAGAAAGACCTTCACTATGCCGCCGTGCTGGGCGTGCGCAAACGGGCGATCCGCTCGCTGGAAATGCGCGTCGAGCCCGGCGATGACAGTGACGCCGCTAAGGACGCCGCAGAAATCGTGCGCAAGGCGCTTGGATCAGCGGCGATCAAGGAAGACCTGATCGACATGCTGGATGCCCTTGGCAAGGGGTATTCGGTGACAGAGATCCTCTGGCAATACGCGAATGGGGCCTGGGAGGTTGCCGGGCTGGAGCAATGTGATCCGCGCTGGTTCGAATACGACCAGGTCACCGGGCGCCGGTTGATGATGAAGGACAATGCGGGGCCGATGGATCTGCAGCCCTTCAAGTTCATCGTCCACCAGGCGCGGGCCAAGTCGGGCCTGCCGATCCGGGGCGGTCTCGCACGGCTCGCCGCCTGGGCTTACATGTTCAAGAACTTCTCGATCCGCGACTGGGCGATCTTCTGCGAAGCCTATGGCCATCCGCTACGTCTGGGCAAATACGACACCTCGGCCAGCGCCGAGGACCGCCGCACCTTGTTGCGCGCCGTGCGACAGATCGGCGTCGACATGGCCGCGATCGTGCCGAAGTCGATGGAGATCGAGATTGTTGCTGCCTCTGGCACCGGAGCCGACAAGCTCTACGAGGGCAATGCGCGCTATTGGGATGAGCAGATCTCCAAGGGGATCCTTGGCCAGGTCGCGACGACCGACGCGATCGCGGGCGGTCATGCTGTCGGCAAGATCCATGAGGAGGTGCGCGGCGACATCCGCGACGCCGATGCCGAGCAGCTGGCCGCAACCCTCATGCGGGATGTGGCGCTGCCGCTGACCGTTCTGCGCTTTGGCGATGCCCGCCGTGTGCCGGTGCCGCGTATTCGCTTCCTGCCACCCGAACGTATTGATCCTGCTGACATGCTGGAGCTGGTCAAGGTAGGGCCGCAGCGCGGCTTGCGCATTGCGGTGAAAGACGTGCGCAAGACCTTCAACCTGAGCGAACCGGAAGACGGCGAAGAAATTTTGATGGCCGCTCCGCCGGATTCGGTCACGAACCCAAAAACGCCTCCCTCGACTCGCGAGCTTGCTGCCCGCGACGTGACACCCGAGCCCGACGAGGGCGATGCGCTCGACGCGCTGGTCGACGAGTTGCTGGCAGAGGGTATGTTGCAGGAGGTCGTCGAGGACGGTTTTGCTGACCTGCTGGAGGCATTGGGCAAGGCGCGCAGCCTGGAACAGGTGCAGGATCTGATCAGCACCTTTGCCAGCGATGCCGACCCGGCTAAGCTGCAGGAGCTGCTGACCCGCTCGTCCTTCACCGCCCGTGTGGCCGGTGAAGTCGGCGCCCCGATCGAGGACTGAGACTATGAAGGAAGAGCTGCGCCCGCTGCCGTTCCGCGAGGCCATCGCGTTTTTCCGCCAGAAGGGCTATGCACATTCGCTGCAGCGCTTCCACCATCTCGACCACTGGCGCGAGGAACATGCGCGCAATTTTGTCGTCGCTAAGGCCATGCAGGACGATGTCCTGGAAGCGATCCGCGCCGAGGTGGATCGCGCCTTGGCGGAGGGCCGCACGCTGAAGCAGTTCCAGAAGGACCTGATGCCGACGCTGGTGAAAAAAGGCTGGTGGGGAAAGACGGAAATGGAGGATCCGCTGACCGGTGAGACGACAACGGTACAGCTCGGGTCGATGCGGCGGCTTAAAACAATCTTCGACACGAATATGCGAACTGCCTATGCGGCCGGAGAATGGGCGCAACTACAGCGGACGAAACGGATGTTTCCATATCTGGAATACATTCAGGTTGAGCGTTCGACGAAGCGACACAGCCATGAAGTATATCATGGGAAAGTCTGGCATATCGACGACCCAATCTGGAAACGGATTTTCCCGCCCAACGGGTTCTTCTGCGGTTGTACCGTACGCCCAATGACAGCGAAAGAATTCGAACGGAGCGGCAAAGCTCTGTCCACGTCCGACGATTTGGTTGAACGCCCCTTTTTCAACAAGCGCTCCGGCGAGACGACGCAGGTCCCGGTGGGTGTGCATCCGGGCTTTGACAGCAATCCCGGCGCAAGCTGGCTAGATCTCAGCGCAAAAGTCGACGCCGTGATGCCCGAGGCCGACGCGGGCGTGAAGGCCTCTCTGCGCGGTGTGGCGCAGAACCTACGTGGCCGGCATGCCTATGACGACCGGCGCGTGGCAGTTTTTACAGATGCAAACGGAGTTCCGATCGAGACGGTGTTCCTCCGGACTGACGATCCTGCGGCAACGTTTGGGTCACAGAGGGTCATCCCAAAGGGCGGCGAGATCGTTACGCTGCAGCTGGCCGAGACGCCCTTGCCCTATGACGAGCTTGAACTGCTTGCCAGCACCGAGGCCCGCGCCATCACCTCGATTGCCCCCGGCGGCGGCTCGATTGCGCGGGCAACTCCGGGTCCGGCGCTCCGGGCCATGATCGGCGTCGACCCCGACACCGTGCCGGTGCTGGCGGCCTTCTATGAGCGCCAGGACACCTTTGCCGCAGAGATCGCCCTGTTGCCCCCGGCCGATGCTGAGGCTGTCCTGCGCCACGCCCTGCTTCTGGTGCTGGCGCGCGCCCAGGCGATCACCTATTCCTTGTCCGCTTCCGATCGTCTGGCGCAGCTCTTTGACGCGCAGCAGGATTTGATTGCCCGGCTGCTGGGATCTGACGTAGGCTGACCGCGCAGGACGGATTTTGCGCCTGACAGCGACACCCGCGTTTTTTGCCCGCTGAGGCCGATCCGGGGGGCACGGGGCGCAATGCCCCGCGAATTTCCGAGGTGGGCGTTTTTAAACGCGCTCCGCAGGATTTAAACACCCCCTGATGACAGACCGACCCCCGCACTGACGACAGTCGGGGCCGCGCGCGCCTGTCGAACTGCGTCAGGGGGGTATCGGGTGCATGTGCATGGCATTTCGGGGTCATGACACACACCGAACGCCATACCTGCGCTGTAGCGCCCATTCCGGTCACCGCAGTCGATCGGATCGAGCTGTTCCCAATTGGCAGCTTCAAGACTGATGACAGCCGCGCGCCGATGTCCCTGGATGACGCCGCCGGCGTGATTGCCCGCAGCATGGCGCGGGCTCCGGGCGGCGTGCTGCCGATCGACTTCGACCACCGCAGCTTCAACACGCCCTCCGATACCCGTGCCGCCGGCTGGATCACGGGCCTTGAGGTCGAAGGCAACCGCGTCATGGCCTCTGTCGAGTGGACGCAGGCCGGGCGTGAGGCCCTGGAGAGCCGCTCCTACCGGTTCGTCTCTCCCGTGTTCAAGACCGAGAAGGCCAGCCGCCGGGTCACGCTGATCGAAGGCGGCGGCCTGGTGAACCTCCCCGCACTCCCCGAACTCCGTCAACTTGCCTCAAAGGAAGATGCAATGAACCCGATCGACAAGATCGCGGGTCTCCTCGGCCTGTCCGCCGACGAGACCGACAAGATTGAGGGGCGCGTCACCGCGCTGCTCGCCACCGAGACCCATCTGGCCTCGATCACCACCGCCGCCGGTGTGACGGGCGACGATGTCGTCACGCAGATCTGTTCCCGTCTGGGAGAGGCCCGCGAGACCGGTGTCGATCCCGCCAAATACGCGCCGATGTCGGTCGTCAACGATCTGCAGCGCGAGTTGGCCTCGGTCCAGTCCCAGCTGGACGGCGGCAAGGTCGATGACGCCATCGAGACAGCCCGCCTCGCTGGCAAGCTGATGGCGTCGCAAGAGGACTGGGCGCGCGAATATGCCTCCAAAGACCTCGCGGGCTTCAATGCCTGGGTTGCCGGCGCGCCGAAGATCCTCTCGGAAGGCCGGGTCATCCTGGGCGATCCGCCCGCCTCGGACGGCAAGGCCTTGAGTCGCGAGGAGCGCCAGATCTGCTCGCAGATGGGCCTGAGTGAAGACGCGTTCCTCACCGCCCGCAACACCGCCAAGAAGGAGGTCTGAGATGACCGCGCTTGTCCGTAATACGCCGCGCACCCGCGTCGGCAACGGCGCCCGCTTCCGCGACCCGGTTGCTGCCGCCACCACGATCTACGCCGGTGCTCTGGTCGCACTGAACGCCGCCGGGGACGCCATCCCGGCCGTGCCTGCCGGGGTCATCATGCGCGGTGTCGCCCTGGCCGAGGCCGACAATGAAACCGGTGCCGCCGGGGACGTGTCGGTCGATATCGAGCGTGGGCCGTTCCTGGCGGCCAACGATGGCAGCCTGGACCGCACCCACATCGGCACCGACGTCTACGTCGTCGATGACAACACCGTCGGCGAGGCAGGCACCCTGATCGCTGGCAAATGCCTCGACGTTGCGCCCGAAGGCGTGACGGTCGAGATCCTCTGAGGAGACTGGACATGGATGTCACCAAAGCCGCCCTTGCGGCGCTGAACACCGGTATTACCACCGCGTTCAACACCCGCCTTACCGGCGTGGAAACCACCTATGGCCGGATCGCCATGACGGTCAATTCGACCACCCGCGACCAGGTCTACCCGAAGCTCTCTGAAATCGGCCCGATGCGGGAATGGATCGGCGAGCGTTTCATTGAGCGGCTGGAAGTCGACGGGTTCGTGATTCGCAACCGCAAGTTCGAAAAGACCATTGCGATCGGCGTCGACGATATCAGCGATGATCAGGTGGGGATTTATGCCCCGGTTGCCTCGGACATGGGCCAGACGGCAGCTGAGCTGCCCGACGACCTGGTCTGGGAGCAGCTGGAAATGGGCTTTGCGACCAAGCACTACGACGGCCAGTTCTTCTTCGACACCGATCACCCGGTTCTGAACGAAGCCGGTGCCGAAGTCTCGGTGTCGAACTTCGGCGGTGGCGCAGGTGCGGCCTGGTATCTGATCGACGACACGCGCGTCATCCGGCCAATCATCTTCCAAAACCGCGAAGCGGCCAAGATCACCCCCAAGACCAGCCTGACCGACGACAACGTTTTCGAGCGGGATGAGTTTGTCTGGGGTGCCAAGCGGCGTTGCGCCGCTGGATTCGGAGCCTGGCAACTGGCCTATGCCTCGCGCCAACCTCTGACCCCGGCGAACTACTCCGCTGCTCGTGCCGCCATGATCGCGATGACCGGACACCGTGGGCGCAAGCTGAACCTCAAGCCGAAGCTGCTGGTGGTCTCGGCCGCCAACGAGGGTGCCGCGCGCGAAATCCTGATGGCCGAACGCAACGATGCCGGCGCCACCAACGTCTGGCGCAACTCGGCCGACCTGATGGTCGAAGGCCGTCTGACACTCTGACGCCGCCGAAGAGCGGTCAGTTTTAGGAGGGGCCGGTTGCGGCTGGCCCCTTTTGCAAACTGACAGGAGACTGACATGACCCGTGCGAAAAACAGCACCACGACGGCATCTGCCGCCAAGAAGGCCGAAGCCAGCGCCTCCAAGGGCGCAGTCGTAAAGACTGACGAGGCCAAGGGCGCGCCACAAGGCGAAAAAACCCAGATCGCGGCGGAGACGATCCAGACCGATGCCGGGCTTCCTGTGAGCGAAACCGCACAGGCCGGGATCAAGGGGCCCGTGCCGTCGGGACCCGCCGCGCCTGAAGGGGCACCTAAATCCAGCGCTATCGTCGACAATACCCCGCACGAAGTTGCCGCCTTGGCAGGTATCGACAATGCCGGACGCCCGGTGATCGCGACCGGCACCGTCGAGCAGGTCAGCCCGACCGCAACCGCTGTGCAGTTTGACGATAAGGTCATCGGCACCCCGTCCACTGACCTCGGTTCGGTTGCAGAGGTCGAGGACGGTGTCGAGGACGCTGCCGCGATCGTCATCTGCCATGCGCGCGACGGCCGTCGCCGGGGCGGGCGCCGGTTTGCCTTCGGGCGCACCGAACTGGCCGAGGCCGAGTTGAGCGATGCGCTGATCGAGGCTTTGCAAGGTGATCCCGAGTTCATGGTAGTGTTGCGGCCTGACCTCGCCCCTGAGGCCTGATCCATGTCCTATGCCAGCCTTGTCGAGCTGAAGGCGGTGATCCCGCCGCGCGATCTGGTTCAGCTGACCGATTTTGACGGCACATCCGATGTCGTCGATGATGGCCGCCTGCAGGAAGCGCTGGACGATGCCTCGGCCGAGATCGACAGCCGGATCGCCAAGGCTGTCACTCTGCCGCTGGCCGATCCGCCGCGCATTCTGAAGGTGCTCTGTCGGGATCTGGCGGTGCATCGCCTCTATTCCAACGTGGGCATGGCGACGGACACTCAGACCGAGCTGCGCAACGCGGCGCTGACCTTCCTCAAGCAGGTTGCCGAGGGGCGGATGGATCTGGGCAGCGCCGGCGACACACCCGCGCAAACGACCTCAGGCGGCGTGGCGATGACCGATGGTCCGCCGCGCCTGCTGACCCGCGACTCGCTGAAAGGCTTCTGAGATGACCGGCATCACTCTTTCGCTTACCCACGACGAGCTGCTCTCCGAGAGCGCCTTCCTGCGCATGGAAGCCGCCACGACCGACATGACGGATCTGATGAACGGTCTGGGGCAAGCTCTCGTGCGATCCTCCAAGGATCGTATGAGAATGACGAACGTGTCGCCCGATGGCACACCCTGGGTTCCAAGCAAGCGTGCCACACACGTGGGGGGTAAAACTCTTCATGATAGCGGGCGTCTACTTCGTTCTTTGACCTTTGAAGAAACTTCGGACAGCGTCGAGTACGGTAGCAATGTCGTTTACTCCGCCATCCACCAGCTCGGCCAAGCTGTGGGGGCCTCGGGGATCTGGGAGGGCATTGGCAAGAACGGCAAGAAGCGCACGCTCTCCATCCCCTTCGGCGACATTCCGGCGCGGCCTTATCTCGGCGTCTCCTCCGAGGACCGCGAGGTCATCTCGGAGCTGACCGAGAGCTATTTTGACGGCGTGATCGGGGGTGAGTTTTGATCGCCGCCGTCATCGCCCGCCTGGTTGCCGAGGTGCCGGCGCTCGGCAGCCGCGTCCAGGGCGCCGCCGACCTGGCGGTCCTGATGAAGCGCGGCGGCATACCGACCATCACGCCCGCCGCCTACATCCTGCCGCTTGGCATGATGGGGGGTGATGAGGATGCGATGACCGGCAGCTATCGCCAGGACGTTGATCGACAGATTTCCGTGGCGCTATGCCTGACCTCGCGCGATCGCGCAGGGGCCGTCGCGCTCGATGAGGCGGATCAGCTGATCGATGCCATCACCACCGCGCTCTGCGGCTGGGCTCCGGATGACGACATGGTCGGCGTGTTCCGTCTGCTGCGCGCCATCCTCGCCCGCTTCCAGGACGGGGTGGCCATCTACGAACTCCAGTTTGCCATCAAGGACCAGCTGAGGATCTCCGCATGACAAAGTCCAAAACCCTCCCGCCCCGCGTCCACCCTGCCACCGGCGGCCGCTTCATCCGGGATAAGGCCACGGGGGGCATTGCCGTCGAACAGGCGCAAAAGGAAGGCGCTGCGCCACTCGACCCTTCCGCTGAGGCGGGCGCACCCGAAACTGACACACCTGCCGCGCCGAAAGACGTGAGCCCCCGCAAACCGAAAGGGACCTGATCATGGCTGTTCGCCGCTGGCGCAAGCTCGCCATCCTCCACAAGATCGAAGCCACCTATGGCACCGATGCGACGCCGCTCGCTGCCGATGAGTTGATCGGCTCCAATGTGACCTTTACGCCGATGGAAGGCGAGGAGGTCAGTCGCGACCTGATGTTGCCCTATATGGGGCACCAGGGTGTGATCCTCGCGGGTCTCTATGGTCGGCTGGAATTCGACATCGAGATCGCCGGGGCCGGCGCGCCTGGCGACGTGCCGCGCTATGGCTCAATGCTGCGGGTCTGCGGTCTGGCCGAGACTGTCACCGCCGACACCAGCGTCGATTACACCATCATCGAGGATGGCCAGGAATCGGGCTCGCTGTATTTCATCTCGGAGAAGGTGCAGCACGTCCTGCTCGGCGGGCGTGCCACGGTGACCCTCACGTTCACACCCAAGGGCATCCCGAAGTTCCGCTTCACCTACCAGGGCCTTCTCGGCACGATTTCCGACATCGGCGCCATGCCCGCCGTCGATCAGTCCGCCTGGATCAAACCGGTGATCGTCTCGAAGGCCAACTCGACCATGTCGCTGCATGCCGCAGGCTCGGTGGCCGAAAGCCTGACTGTTGATCTCGGCAACACCCTCACGCCGCGGTTCCTGATCGGCGACGAGTTGATGCTGATCTCGGATCGCAGCAGCACCGGCACCGCCGTCGTCGAGGCCCGCGATATCGCCACCATCGACTGGTTCGCCATAGCTCAGACCCGCGCACGCGGCGCGCTTGCGCTCACGCATGGGACCGTTGATGGCAATATCGTCGAACTGGCGGCGCCCGCTGTCGAGATTGGGCGTCCGACGCAGGGCCAGACCGACGGCATCGTCAACTATACCCTGCCGATGATGCTCTGCCCGGTCACCGGGACCGACGAGCTCGTGTTGACGGTCCGATAACAAAATTTCGTGGGGATTGCTGAGCCAACCGAAGACGTTTCGGGCGGCAAGAGGCAAGCCAGAGCGCCGGGACGGCGGGCGCCGATGGTCAGGACAATTACCCGAGGACGTGATGTTCACGCCCCAGCCGCCTCAAGATCAAAAGAGGATCAAACGTCATGAAATTCGCGACAATGGCACTTGTGCGCTACTGGTGGCCCGTCACCCTGCGCATGCCCGACCCGTCCAATCCCGGCAAGATTGTTGAGCACACCCTGCAGGTGCAGTTCGAACCCGAGAGCCGGGATGAGGCAACGCTGTTCCAGGAAGGCTTTGCCGATCTGGCGACGCCGCGCGAGGTGGCTGAGCATGAGCACGGTCGCCTGCGCCGGATCGTCAAGAACTGGGCCGACATGTCCGATGAAGACGGCGAGGCTGTGCCATTCACCCCCGAAAACTTCGAGACAGCCATCCGGTGGCAATGGTTCCGCACAGCCATCTATGACGCCTATGCCGCCAGCCTGAACGGTCAGGAAGCCCGCTCGGGAAACTGACGGCGGCCGCCCGCGCCTGGGCGCTGCATGTGACCGGCCGCGTTGACGATCGCGCGGCGGTCACGCCCGACGCGGATGTCGCGGCCGACTTCGCCGCCATGGGGGCCAAGCCCCTTTTCGACATTCCGATCGAGGACGACGCTTTCGAGATCTGGCCAGAGAACTGGCCCAGCCTCTGTGCATGGCTCGCGGTCGAGACCCAATGGCGCGTCCAGACTGGGTCGGGGGGGCTTTGGTACCAGGGCCTCGATTACAACGCAGTTGATGTCGTGTTGCGGCGGCGGGGTTTTGATGACGCCGTGTTTGCCGACCTTCAGGAAATGGAGCGCGAGGCGCTCGCGACCTTTGCAGAGAGCACCTGATGGCTAATCCCTTTGTCATGTCCTTCAAGTTTCAGGCCGAGACCGCTGGTTTCAAGCCCGCACTTGCCGAGGCGCGCAAGGATGTAACCTCGGTCGGCGAGGCAGCGGACGTCACTGCCGCTTCGTTGAATGCCGCGAAAGAGGCGCTGGAACGGGAAGCGGCCGCGAGCCGGGAGGCAGCCGCTGCAGCGCGCGAGCATGCCAGCGCGGAAAAGGCGGCCCACGAGGCCGTAAATCGTGCGCTCGGGGTCAGCACGGCACTAGCGGTTCGCACCATTCCCAAGCTGACGGCGATCTCACCAGAAGCATCTGGCAGCGCCACCTCGTCGGACGCGTTTATTGCGGGCGGGCGGGAACAGTCCGCGATGCTCAAGGGCCTCGGGGCCGACATTGACGCCACCCGCCAGGAAGCCGTTCTCTATCGCTCGGAGCTCGATGCGATGCGGGCGCGCTACAATCCGCTGTTTGCCGCCAGCAAGCAGTACGAACAGGAATTGCGTGACATTGCCGAAGCCGAGCAGTTCGGCGCGCTCTCCGCCCGCGAGGCGGCAGCTGCGCGCGAGGTCGCCGCGTCCCGCATGATGCCGATGGCGGCTGGTATGAAGCAGCTCGGGGGCAATACCAAGCTGACCTCCTGGGAAATGCGCAACCTCACGTATCAGATGAACGACGTCTTTCAGACGATCGCGCTCGGCATGCCGATCCAGCAGGTGCTGCTGCAGCAGGGGCCGCAAATCACTCAGATCTATGGTGGCGTCGGCAATACCTTCAAAGCGCTGGCGCGCGTCCTGACGCCGTTGCGACTCGGCCTCGGTCTGACGGCAGGCGCGGCCATCCTCGCTGGTGCTGCATTCAACAGCCATCTGCGCTCGATGAAGGATCTGGAAGCCGCCTCAACTGGCCTCGGCCGGGCTGTCGCTGGCTCCGCGTCGGAAATGGAGGCCTCGGCGCGCGCCGGCGCGTCAGCGGCTGGGATCTCTGTCTCGGCCGCTCGCGCCATGCAGACCCAATTCCTGCGCACCGGCAAGATCGGCTCCGAGAACTTCGAAGACCTGATCGGCCTGTCGAAAGATTTCGCCACGACCATGGGCATCGATGCCGACAAGGCGGGCGAGGCCCTGGCGGAAATGTTCGCCGATCCCGGCAAGGCGGCGGATGAGCTCTACAACAAGTACGGGCTGATCGATGGCGCGACGGCGCGCTATGCGTCCAATCTCGCCGCGCAAAACCGTCTGGAGGAGGCGCGGACCGTTCTGCTGGAAGGGCTGCCTGACCGTCTCGCGAGCGCGACCGACGCGACAACGCTTCTGGGCAAAGCCTGGGAGCGCGTCTCGACCGGCGCCAAGAATGCCTATGGCTGGATGGGCGCCTCCATTGATCGTGCGCTCAGCGGGCCGTCTCTCGACGAGCAGCTGGCGGAAGCGCGTGCCCGCCTCGCGCAGGCAGAGCGGTTTGCGGGAAGCCCGCGCAAGCGGGCACGAAGTGGCATTGCCGATCCGGCAGAGGCCCGGGCCGAAGTCGCCGCTTTGGAGGCCCAGCTCGCAGCCGAGCAAGCCGTCCGCGACCGCGCGGCGGCTGTGGCCAAAGGGGCTGTCGCAGACGGCATTGCCAAAGGCTCGGATGCCAACGCAAACGCGCAGCGCGAACAGGAACTGCGCAATCAGTTGGTTGCCCTGCGGGATGGTCAGAATGCACCCGGCCTGGATGCCACAAGCCGCAACCAGATCGCGGCTGCGATCGAGGCCACCTCCAACGCCCTGGAAGGCCTGATCTCGCGCCGGCAGCGTGAGGTCGAGCTGGACCGGATCGAGATCCAGCTGCGCAATGAGAAGAACCCGCTGATCCGGGCCGAGCTGGAAGCGCGCAAGACGCTCCTTCAACTCGGTGATCAGGAGATGACCTCGGCTGAGCGCACGCGCGAAGCCGCGCGGGCCCGCAATCGCGTCATGGAAGAGACCATTCGCTCCGCCCAGGCGCAGGCGGCGCAGCTGGACACCGAAAATACCCTGCGCGCCCAGCTGAATGCCCAGACCGCCAGCGGCAACATCACGCAAGCCGACGTGAATCGTCTCCTTCAGGAGGAGCTGCAGCTTCGCCCGCTGATTGCGGCGGCGGCCAAAGCGGAAGGCGATGAGAAGGCGCGCCTGCTTGAGGTGGTCGAGGCCCTGCGCATTGCCAATGCTCAAGCCGCCACCCTCCAGCTGCAGGCCGACCAGACCAAATCCGTCCAGGACTATCTGCGCGGCCAAGATGAAAAGCTGCAGATGCTGCGCATCGAGGCGGCGCTCCTGGGGCAGTCCGAGATCGTGCGCCAGCGCCAGCTTGCCCTTGCCGTGGCTGAACAGCAGATCGCCGATCGGCGGCTCGATACCAACGGCACCCTGGCGGGACAAATTCGCGCTCAAGCGGCCGCGTATGCCGATGAGACCCGCGAGCTGCAAAAGCAGATCGACACATGGAAGGATCTTAAATCCACCGCTGAAGGCACCGTTGATGGGGTTGTTGACAGCCTGTTGAACGCCGACTTCGGCGGGGCGCTGGAGCGGATTTCCAAGGACATCACGGGCACCCTTGCGGAACTCGCCATCGCCAACCCGCTGAAGAACGTGCTGCTGGGCAGCGATTACGGCACGCTGGATGCTGTCGGTGGCATTGGCGGCATCATCGCGCGCCTCACAGGCAAGGAAACCGCGTCGGCCAGCGCCGTCGTCAAAGCCTTCAGCGCGGGTGCGATGACCGTTACGGCAGGATCGGTCACCATCAATGGCGGTCTGACGCCCGGTCTGCTCGGGTTGCCCGCCAATACGAATGCCGCACTCAGCGGCGATGCCAGCAAGGTTGCCGACCAAATCGCATCCTTCTTCTCTGGCAAGGGCCTCAAGCCCCACCAGATCGCAGGCATCATTGGCAACGTCGGCGCGGAGAGCGGGTTTGATCCGCGCGCTATGGGTGACGGCGGAACGTCCTTCGGCTTGTTCCAGCACCACGCCGAGCGCGGGGCGGGTCTGCTGGGAGCTGTCGGCGGCGTCAGCGGCCTGGGCGATATCCAGGCGCAGCTCGAATACACGTGGAAGGAGCTGCTGACGGGCGAGAACGGCGTGCTGAAGAAGTTGCTGGCCAGCGCGGACGTCAAAGGCGCCACCGCCGCGTTCGTCGGTTTTGAGCGTCCTTCAGGCTGGTCGGCAAGCAACCCGGAAGGGTCAGCAGGCTGGGCGCGCCGTCTCAGCGGCGCGGAATCGGCTCTGGCGAAATTTGGGCAAACAGCGGCCACGAGCACGCAGGATCTCGGCACTCTTGGGAAGGGCTTTGACCTCTTTGGCACCGCACTCGGCAATGGACTTCAGGGTCTGGCGTCCGGCGGTGCGGGCGGTGGCTTGTCCGGGTTGCTCGGCACGCTGGGATCGGCGTTTGCTACATCAATGGGCTTGCCGGGCTTCCGTGTCGGTGGAGAGACCGGCGGCTCTGATCCAAGCCGCGTGGCTGGCGTGGTGCATGAGCAGGAATATGTTTTCGACGCGGCATCGACTGCACGGATCGGGCCAAAGAACCTTGAGGCGTTGCGCCGGGGCTCTCTTCGCGGCTTCGCGACCGGCGGCTATGTCAGCTCGATGGGCAGCAGCTATTCCACGTCCTCAACGGGGACTGCAAGCTCTGCAGCGGCTCCGATCATCAACATGCCTGTCAGCATCCAGAACTTTGGCACCGACACGATCGAGACCGAGCAGACCACCGACAGCAAGGGCCAGCCACAGCTAACGATGATCGTCGGGCGCCAGATTGCGGCCGCACAGGCACAGCGCGGCAACCCGGCCCGCCGTGGTCTCCAGTCCGAGTTCGGCCTGAAGCCAGTCGCGAGAGATCGCGGATGATCGCTACATGGCCCCCAGACCTGCCGCGTCCCGAGCGCAACACCTGGTCGGCGCAGCTGCAGGACGGCCGGCGCAAGAAGCAGGGTGACACCGGCCCGGCGGGCTTCGGCGGTCGCTTCTCCAGCGTGGCCGAGAAGGTCAGCCTGTCGGTGCTGCTGACGCGCGATCAGAAAGCGGTCTTCGATAACTTCTACCGTGACGACTGCAACTTTGGGGCGCGGCTCTTCCGCATGCCGGATCCGACCACCGATGGCTGGGAGTTGCTCACCTCGGAGGGCGTTCCGCTGCTCACGGACGACGGCGCGCCGATCCTACTGGCCAAGATTTGGCTGTGTACCTGGGGTGAAACGACCCCGACCGAAACCGTCCAAGGGACGGAATTCCGTAAATCCTTTTCTATTCAGGTGATGCCATGAGACAGGTCAGCTTAAACGCTCGTCAGATCCAGGACGCGGTCTCGACCGAGGAGATCTATGTCGCCCTGTTCGAGATCTTGCATCCGGAGCTGCCGGCATCGATCCGCCTCTCGACCGATCCGACCGAACGCCTGCAGGACGATCCGTTGATCTACTGCACCCGGTCCACCTGGCGAGGCGCCAACCCGATGACCGAGCCATGGCTCTGGACGATCGCTTCGGCGTTGCTGCCCTCCGACCTGGAGGATGCACCGGCATCGGCCTCGCTCGTGCTTGAGAACCTCGACAGCAATATGGTGGCGATCGTGCGGAGCGTGGTGACGCCGCCAACGGTCAACATGGCCGTGGTGCTGGCATCCTCGCCGAACGTCATCGAAGCCGAATTCCTCGACCTGCAAATCCTGTCGGCAGACATCGACGCGGGGGCGATCACGCTGGCCATCAGTCGCGACGAAATCGAAGCCGAGCCATTTCCATCCGGTCGCATGACACGCGACCGCTTTCCGGGGCTTCACCTATGAGTTGGAGCAACGCGTTCGTCGGCATTCCCTGGCAAGAATTTGGCCGCACCCGCGACGGGGCCGATTGCTGGGGCCTCGCCTGCATCATCTATCGCGAGGAACTGGGCATCAGTCTGCCGGAGTACCTCGGCTATGGCTCCGCCGAGGAGCACGGCGAGATTGCAGCCTTGATCGCTGGGGCCGAAGCTTCACCGCTCTGGTTGCCCGTCGACGGCCCGGCCATCGCGTTTGACGTGGCGGTGTTCCGGCGCGGTCACTTGGCGACGCACATCGGCGTCGTCGTCCACCATGGCGTGATGATCCATATGGAAGGCGAGGACTGCGCCAAGATCTCGGACTATCGCACTGGGGCGTGGAAGCACCGTTTACAGGGCCATTACCGCCCCGCTGAACGCCATGTGCAGATTGTTTCGGAGGCCCGTCGATGACCGGCAAACCCAGCGGCAAACCCATTCGCGTCCTCGCAGCCCCGCACCTCGATCCCGGCACGAACCGGATTGAGATCGATCTGCAGGAGGGGCTGACGCTGCAGGAGATCATCGTCGCCACATTGCCGGGCTTTACAGCCTCGGATCTGGCGCAGTGTCGCATCGCCCTTGTGACGGAAAAGGGATCGGACATCGTTGAGGCGCAATTCTGGCACCGCGTCCGGCCCCGGCCGGGCGTGCGGGTCGTGATCCGGATGATTGCAGGCAAGAACTCGATCAAGACGATCCTGACTGTCGTCGTGGCCATCGCCGCGATTGCCGCCGGGGCATATTTTGCCGGGCCCGCTATTCTGGGTCTTTCAGGCGCGTCCTACGCCCTGGTTTCCGCCGCCACGACACTCGCGGTTTCCGTGGTGGGCAACCTGCTGATCAACTCGCTGATCCCGCCGGTCAGCTCAAACTCGGAACGCCGCGAGGCCGAGAACCGCTATGCGATCTCGGGCTGGCGCAACAGCGTCACTCCGAACGGGGCCGTGCCTGTCATCCTCGGCCGGCTGCGCATCGCTCCTCCATTCGCCGCGCTAAGCTTCACTGAGATCGTCGGTGATTTTCAGTACCTGCGCAGTCTGTTTTGCGTCGGGGAGGGCCAGGTTGGCCTGTCGGACATCCGCGTGGGCGAAACAGCAATCTCTGAATTTCAGGCCGTTGATCTCGACAACAGGTGGGGTGTCCCAGGCGATGCGCCGATCACGCTGTACCCGACGCAGATTGCGGAAGAGAGCGTATCTGTCGAACTCGTCCGGCCGCTCGCGCGGGACGAACTCGGGCAGGTGATCGAGGGCGCGCCGTCGATCGAAACACCTGTTGTGCGTA
>TARA_R110000868_G_scaffold43080_1_pt1 | contig 47294 bp, 35 predicted proteins | sample TARA_R110000868 | Tara Oceans TARA_R110000868 (sample SAMEA4397489) | marine metagenome | biome: Polar Biome; feature: [SRF] surface water layer (ENVO:00010504); material: water (ENVO:00002006), including particulate matter (ENVO:01000060) such as... | depth 5 m | reverse complement strand
GCCGGAAGGATTGGACACATTCTCACAATTCGGTACACTTCGATAGGCTCAGTGCCCGGACTGATTGGACACATTCTTAAACTTCGGTACACTTCGATAGGCTCAGTGGCCGGAAGGATTGGATACATTCTCACAATTCGGTACACTTCGACAAGCTCAGTGGCCGGAAGGATTGGACACATTCTCACAATTCGGTACACTTCGACAAGCTCAGTGGCCGGACTGATTGGACACATTCTCACACTCCGGTACACTTCGATAGGCTCAGTGGCCGGAATGATTGGACACATTCTCACACTTCGGCACTCTTCGACAGGCTCAGTGGCCGAAGAAAACCCTGGTATTCAACACCTTCCCAAAAACCTATTTTATAAGAAAAAAATGGCTTGCCTAAGTACTCCGGTGCCATATCCTATCAATTGTCCATAGGAGGTCAATACAGCAAAAAACCTGGACTTGACTCTTCCTTGGGCACTAATAAATACCGCCATGGTCCAGAGGAAATAAGCGACTGCCATCAGCCATCCCAATGGCTTCAATAATAGAAAAGCGATAGGAAGAAACACTAGGCCCAGTAAAAATAATAGTGGCAGTAGATGAACCGGTTTGAGGGCATCTTTGTGAAAGCGGGTAATGAATACACGGTTTCTACCAAATTGGTGACTTTGGCGAATAAATGAAGGAAAGTCATTTTTTCTGTGGTGGTAAACAAAAGCTTCCTCCACCAGTTCCAATTTAAACCCCGCTTTTTTAATGCGAATGCTGAATTCTATGTCTTCTGCCATATTGGGATGAACAAAGCCTCCAAGCTTTTCATACACTAACCGGGAAAAACCCATATTGTAACCGCGTGCCTGGTATTTTGCCGGGTTTTTCATTTTTCCTCGAATGCCTCCGGTGGTCCAAAAAGAAGTCATGCTATAATTCATGGCTTTTTGCCATTCAGAAAAGTCCTCTCCAGCATCGTCAGGTCCTCCGTGGGCATCTAAACGACGGGAATCAAGATTGGTACTCAGGATCCTGAAATAATTTTCTGGAATTATACAGTCCGAATCGAAGAAAACGAAATATTCTCCCTTTGCCAACTCCATGCCCTTGTTACGGGCAAAGCCTTGACCGGTATTTTGCTGGTAATAATAATTAATAGAAAGTTGCTCTTGAAAACATTTGGCAATAGACTCGGAAGACAAGTCTGAACCATCTTCCACCACGATTACTTCAAAATCAGTCAATGATTGCTTGCACAAACTTTCCAGGAGTTTTTGCAGTTCATCTGGGCGATTGAAAACCGGGATGATTACAGAGAACCGCATTATTCCTCGGAATTTATTTCTTCGGCAATGGTATAATCACTTTTATGCGCATTATTGGAAGTCATCATTTCTGCCATAAAGCCGGTGAGGAACAATTGTACCCCAACAATTAAAGCTACAAGCGCCAAGAAGAACAAGGGTTGATCGGTAATTTCTCTAACTTTTATCCCCTTGCTAAGACCTGAAATTTTTTCATAAATCAACCAAAGAGTGATGGCAAATCCGCTCATAAAAGAGAGGGAGCCCATGGTTCCAAAAAAATGCATGGGCTTCTTTTTGTACCTATTGACAAAAGAAACTGATATCAGGTCAAGAAAACCATTAATAAAGCGCTCCAAGCCAAACTTGGTACTGCCATATTTTCTAGGACTGTGCACTACTTCTTTCTCAGCAATTTTTCCAAACCCATTCCATTTGGCAATCAAAGGAATGTACCTGTGCATTTCACCGTATATTTCTATGTTTTTAACCACCTTATTGGCGTAGGCCTTTAACCCGCAATTAAAATCATGAAGTTTAATACCTGAAATCACTCTGGTCACACCATTGAATAACCTTGAAGGAACGGTTTTGGACAGTGGATCGTGTCGTTTTCTTTTCCACCCACTCACCAGATCATAACCTTGCTCGGTAATCATTCTGTAGAGGGCAGGCACTTCTTCAGGACTATCTTGCAAGTCTGCATCCATGGTAACCACTACATCCCCTTGGGCTTTAGAAAAACCTATATTTAAGGCTGCAGATTTCCCATAGTTGCGTAGAAACTTTACAGCCTTTACATTACAATTCTTTGCTGAAAGCTGTTGAATTACCTTCCAAGAACCATCTCTGGAACCATCATCAATATAGATGGCCTCATAGGCGAGTTGATTGGCCACCATCACCCTATCTATCCATGCCTGAAGTTCAGGCAATGATTCTTCTTCGTCAAAAACAGGAATGATGATAGAAATTTGTGGCATAAGTCAATTAAAAATCTGTTGATTTGTCCCTTTTTTTAATAATTGCACCAAGGATTAGCGAGAGAATGGCATAAATGAACAGTGAAATACCAAAACTAGAAACTTGTCCTCCGATTGTAAATGCATCTTCCATATCCACACGCATGTCCTTGATTTGCTCACTTGAAAGACTGTCACTTGCACCAAAATTATCCAAAAGGTCCATCATGTTTTCAAGTTGGACTTTTACTAAAATTTCTGAAAGTTCTGGATTAATTACTTGGTACAATAGAATATTACCAAAAGTGGTAATCAATCCGGAAACAATTAAAGTCACAAAGGCAAATTGAAAGGCCGTACCAAAGGTCATAAATCCTCCAATGTCTTTACGGTATTGTATACCAAAGTAGATGACCATCCCAAAAAACAAGGCAAAGACGGCAAAACCATACCACGCGGCAACCAGAAAAGTGTAGTTAATAAAATAAATGATAAAGGTGAGTGTCACCATCACCAGCCCAATGATCAAACCGAAATTAAGTGCGGCTTTTGAAGGGGATATATTTTCTTGCAGTTCCATAACTAAAGGTTTTAAAATTCAACGTTCCTCTTTAAAATTATGGAAATTATGATGGTAAAGAACAATCCCGAGAATATTTTTCTCAAAAAATCATTGATCGCAACATCAAAAATAGTCATTTCTGAAATATTTTCATAGGTTTCTTCATAAGCTGCTACATTCAACTGCTCCTCTAAAACAGCTTTATTGTCACTCATCAATTCTAAATTGATTTGTTTGAAGGTGGTGAATAAGTCCATGTCCAACTGTATGCTTCCTACAATATACAATGCTGAAAGACAGGCTATGATAGTATAGGTAAAAAAACCAACAGTCATGCCCTGACCAAAATACAAGTTGCCTCCATTAAAATTATCCCGAAAGTTTTTGATTCCAAAAAACACAAAGATCGGTATGACCAAGTACCCAAATATCAGGTTCATGCTCAATGGTTCTATGTCTAACAAATAAATTGTCAGGAAGCCTAAGAAACAAAGGGCTCCACCATAGAGCCCAAATGGTAAAGCAGCTTTTAAATACCTATTCATTTATTCCCTCCATTTTACCCTTGTTAATAAGGTATTTTATTTTCCCTTTTAAGGTTTGGTTGATATAGGGATTGTTGTTAGCCAACGAGGCGTTGCTTTTTTCATCAAATAACCATTCCTCACTTGGATCAAATACTGTAAGGCTGTCCCAATTTTCTCCTTTATTTCCCAATACGGCCTGCGGTCCATTGGTTAGCTTTTCAACCAATAGCGGATAGCCTAGTTTTTCAGCTAAGGTGACCACTGCGGGGATAAATGTAGGCAAACCAGCCATTCCAAAAGGAGCAAGATCAAATTCCATGTTTTTGGCATCTAATTCATGGGGAATATGATTGGAAACCAAAGCATCAATGGTTCCATCCACCAATGCTTCCATCAATCCTTCTTGTTGTTTTTTTCCTCTGAAAGGAGGCATGACCTTTAGATTGGTATCAAAACCCAACAAGTCTTCCTCTGTAAAAAGTAACTGATAGATAGACATGTCGGCTGTCACAGCCAGCCCTTCTTTTTTAGCTTGGCGAATATGAGCCAATGCCCCAAGTGTACTGACGGCCTGAAAATGCAGCCTTCCACCTGTATACCTTAATATTTCCAAGTTTTTTTGTACGGCTACTGCTTCAGCCAAATCCGGAATACCTTTTAAACCAAGCATGGTGGAAGGAATTCCTTCATGCATCTGACCAAATAGGGCAAGCATTGGATCCTGAGACTGGTCAAACAAGACCCCATCAAATTTCTGCAGGTATTGTAATGCCTTCATCATCCGATCTGAATGGGCTAGGGAAACCAGTCCCTCTCCAAATAGTTTCACACCATAATGGTTAAGATCTAACATTTCCGTCAGCTCTTCCCCTTCAAAGTTTTTCGTAACAGCTGCTTGAATGTGAAAAGTTGGGAGCAAAATCTGGGTGTGATTTTTTATGTAAGCCACCTCACTTTTTGATTGAATGGGAGGATTACTGTTAGGCAAAAGCACAGCTTCTGTCATTCCCCCCTGACAAAGGGATTTTGAGAGGCTCTCTAAAGTTTCACGGTATTCCTGTCCGGGTTCGCCGGATAAACACCTAAGGTCGGTCCAACCTCTGGAGCCTAATAGTCCTTTACAATCGACTAGCGTTTCATTCTCGGCAATGGTATCAGGGTTAGCTGGTTGTATGGTTTTTCCATCAAATATGTAATCAGCGGCAGGTAGGATTTCTTTTTCTGTGATGATTTTTAGTGACTGGAAGCGTACGGTCATGAGCTGTTTTTATTTTTGCAAAACTGCAATTTTATTCCCTAAAATGGAAATAAAAGCGGAGGAAAGCCTTAAGCAATTGTTATTTTACTACTCTATCAAACCTTAATCAACCCGAAGCTATTATTTTTTCTGAAGAACACTAATTCAGCTACATGGTCTTTACTCCTACTAGAACAGGTTGGATTTTGTCAGCATTGTAGCAACAAAGGCAACCATTCCACCAAAATCAAGAGTACGTTGATTTACCCTACCACGGGCTTCACCCGTGTCTATTATCGTTTCAGTCCTTTAGGATTCTTCGGTTTCTTTCAGGTAGCCTATATGCGAAATCCGGTTTTAAATATAGTGTAATTAATAAATACGTCTCTAGAAATAAGTTCTAACAATCTTACAATATCTTCTATTCTAAATTTACTTAAAACCCTTTGAGAAATCGGATTCATAGATTAATTTATTAAACCAGAAGCTCCAGCCTTGGCTATCATCCTGTCAGGGTTCCAGACTACTTGAGACACTTTATTGTTAAAGTTTTTTCCAAAATTAATATATGGGCTCCTGATTCCCGTGATGTCAATTGAGTAACCGGACATTGAGCAGAGCCAAAGGGATAGGTGAGATAATAATCACACCCTATATCTTCGGCTCCGCTCAGACACCGGGAATATGGATTGGAGATAAGCATCCCCGTAGCAAAAAAATTTTATTGTAAACCTGCCAAGTTTTCTTTGGCCAATTCAAAATCCGGGTTTACAGCCAAAGCGGCCTCAAATGCAGTTTTTGCTTCTGCATTGCTCCCTTGCTCCTTATAAATCAATCCTTTTAAATTTTCTGCGGCGGCTGTCATGCTCACTTCCTGCATACCATTGTTTTCACCCTTAGGAAAATTCAGTTTTTGCTCTGCAGCTTTGCTGTCCTTGATCAGCATATTGACTGAATTGAGGGCTTCGTCGTATTTTTTCAAGGTGTATTGCAAATATCCGGCTTTATACAAGCTGAATAAATCTCCCGACAATAAATGTAAAGATTCAAAATGAGGCAAGGCACGTTCCAAAGCACCTAGCTGCTCCAAAGAAAAAGCTGCCACTTCCAAAGCAGTAAGGTTTTTGTCATTTCTTTCCAACAAGTCTAAAGATACTAAGGCCGCCGAACCATATTGTTCCATTTCGAAATACATGGAGGCAAGTGTTTCAGCATAAACAAGATTCCCGGGATTTCTTTCCATCAGCTCATAAAGCTTGATTTTAGCCACGGATGCATCATTGTATCGCATGGCTAGGGAATAAATTCTGTTGTCTACATCATTTTTAGCTTTATTGCTTTCGCTTGTAACTTTGGTTTCAGGGGCAGCAGGGGTAGCCTCCTGAGCAAGGGAAAAACTTTGTGCGCCGATGCACAGCAACAAAATCAATACGGAAAATTTCATTTTCATCATTTATCAGGGTTGTTTACTATTCCTTTTTTTGCAGCTAACTTGTACATTAACTCCAATGCTTCGTTTTTATTGTTTTGTATATGTCCTTCCAGGATTGCTTCTTTGATTTCTTCTTTCAAATCTCCTACTACCCTCGAAGGTTTCAAACCAAATATAGCCATGATTTCGTCACCAGTCACAGGAGGTTGGAAATTTCTTACTTGATCTTTTTCCTCTACCTCTTGAAGCTTTAGCTCCACCTTATCAAAGTTAGCTAAAAATCTTTTGACTTTGTTGTTGTTTTTTGAGGTAACATCTGCTCTGCAGAGTTGCATTAAATCGTCCACATCATCACCCGCTTCAAACAGGAGTCTTCTAACTGCAGCGTCTGTCACCTTATCATTCACCAATGCTATGGGCCTCAGGTGCAATTTTACTAATTTTTGAACATATTTCATTCTTTCGTCCATAGGAAGCTTTAATCTTCTAAAGATTCCCGGAACCATTCTTGCCCCCTTGTCTTCATGTCCATGAAAGGTCCAGCCTACTTTTTGATTGAATCTTTTGGTTGGAGGTTTGGCAATGTCATGCATAATGGCAGCCCACCTTAACCAAAGGCTATCTGACCTACTTGCTACATTGTCCAATACTTGTAGGGTATGGTAAAAATTATCTTTGTGCGATTTATCTCCCACGGAATCCACCCCTTGTAAGGCCACCATTTCCGGAAAAAATTCTTTCAATAAGCCACTTACAAACAACAACTTAAACCCGTAGGAGGGCTTATCTGTCATGATGATTTTGTTCAATTCCACAATTGTTCTCTCCCCGGAGATAATGGACATTCGATGCGCATTGTTTATGATTCCATCAAAGGTATTTGCCTCAATATCAAATTTCAATTGTGCAGCAAACCTAATGGCCCTCATCATCCGCAATGGGTCATCTGAAAAAGTAATATCGGGGTCTGTTGGCGTACGAATGATTTTTCGTTTCAAATCCTTCACCCCATCATACGGATCTAATAATTCCCCAAAATTATTGGCATTTAAGCCTATCCCCAATGCATTGATGGTGAAATCTCTTCGCTCCTGGTCTTCGGCAAGAGTTCCCGCTTCTACTTTTGGTTTCCTTGAATGGTTCTGGTATGACTCTTTTCTAGCCCCTACAAATTCCAGTTCCCATTCATCCATTTTGATCATTGCTGTACCAAAGTTTTTGAATATTGAAACCTGTGGTTTACCTTCTAAAGCGTCAGCAACTGCTTTTGCCAATTTGATTCCATCTCCTATACAAACAAAATCCAAGTCCTTGCATGGCCTTTTCAAAAGAATATCCCTTACAAAACCTCCCACCACGTAGGTTTCCATTCCTAAATTATCCGCTACCTGGCCGACCTTCTTAAAGGTTTTAATTTTATCTAAAGAATTTGACAGATTCATCCATTTATAATTTTCACGCGGCCATCTTCATATAGCCCCATAAGCTTAGATTTCCGTGTAAAGGGAAAAGCCTGCCCCCCTTTAATCACTGAAGATCTTTTCTCATCTTCCCACTTTAGGAAAACAATTTCCCTAATTTGCTGAAGAATTTGTTTCCAATAGGGGGAGCCTACCAATGCAAATTTAATTAATCCTCCGGATTTACCCTTATTTATATTCCATGATGGCTGGGGGCTAAGGAAAATAGTTTCATCGGCCGCATACTCTACGATATCTAGCGCTATCTCAGAAAAGTTACCTACCAAAGATTTCAACTGGTAAATTTCATGAATCAAAAATAATCCATCCATTTCAGGTCTCCATTGTTCCACTTTCACCCAATCAAAACCTTGGCCTTGGGTATCTTCAAAGCTAATCTTACCAGTTTCAGTAAATTGACGGCTAATTTCCTTATGATCCACGTTTTTATTTTTTTATGATAAAAGTCTTTTTTCCCATGAAATGAAACAACTGATTTCGATCCTAATTCTTAGGATAGAGTTCCTTTTAAACAAGGAGTAACCATTGATTAACCATTGAACAAGTCGGATTAAAAAACCTCTTTGGCTACTTTATAGGTGGTATCAGCTTTACTCATGGTATAATAATGAAGCGTTGGTACTCCATATTTTATCAGTTCCTTACTTTGTTGAATGGCCCACTCAATTCCCACAGCTTTCACGTCCGCATTGCTTTTACATTTTTCCAAAGCCGTCAACAAATCATCCGGCAAGTCCAAAAAGAAGGTTTTGGGCAAGTTTACGATTTGCGACAAAGTGGTAATGGGTTTTAAGCCGGGTATTATTGGGGCATCAATACCCGCTGCCCTCACTTTTTCCACAAAATCGAAGTATTTTTGATTGTCAAAAAACATTTGAGTAACAATATAATCAGCCCCGGCATCAATTTTGGCTTGTAATTTTTTCAAATCAAAATTTAAACTTGGGGCTTCAAAATGTTTTTCAGGATAACCTGCAACGCCCACACAAAAGTCTGTTTGAAAACCAACTTCAGTTTCATCATGAAGGTATTTTCCATGGTTCATCCCGATGATTTGTTCTACAAGTTGAGAAGCATAATGGTGCCCATCTTTTTCAGGAACAAAATTGGACTCCAATTTGGGTGCATCACCACGCAAAGCCAAAACATTTTCCACTCCTATAAAATACAAATCAATCAGTGCATTTTCTGTTTCCTCCTTAGAAAAGCCTCCACACAAGAGGTGAGGTACAGCATCCACTTTAAACTTGTTCATGATTGCCGCACAAATACCCACCGTTCCGGGTCTCTTTCTGGTGCTTATTTTTTCAAGTAGACCATTCGGGTGTTTCTTATACATGTATTCCTCTCTGTGGTAGGTCACATCTATAAATGGTGGGTTGAAGTCCATAAGGGGTGCAATACCATCCAATAGATTGGTCAAACTCTGCCCTTTTAATGGTGGGAGGATCTCAAAAGAGAATAATGTTTTATCTGCGTTTTTTAAGTATTCGGTGACTTTCATGATAGTGTATTGAAACGCTTTTAAGAAATAATCTTCAAAAGCTTTAATTATTTTATGATTACCTAGGTATATACCCTTTGGCTTGAATGTCGGCTTATTGAGGTTCTGAAGTCAATTTTGGTGTGTAGGCGAGATTTGGGGAAAGCCATTTTTCTGCCTGAGCTGTGGACACTCCTTTTCTTCGGGCATAATCAGCGACTTGGTCTTTACTGATTTTCCCCAGACCAAAATACTTACTTTCAGGATGTCCGAAATAATAGCCACTTACAGAGGAAGTGGGGTACATAGCAAAGCTATCGGTAAGTTCCATCTCAGCATTCTTTTCTGCTTCCAATAAATCGAATAAAGTTCTTTTCTCGGAATGTTCGGGACAAGCCGGGTAACCCGGTGCCGGACGAATACCGGTATAGTTTTCTTTAATTAAGTCTTCGTTTTCTAAAGACTCTTCAGGTGCGTAGCCCCAATAGTCTTTTCTAACCAACAGATGGAGGTATTCGGCTGCTGCCTCTGCCAATCGGTCAGCCATTGCCTTCAACATGATATCGTTGTAATCATCCCCTTGTTCCTGGAATTCCTTAAGCTTTTTTTCAATATTCAACCCTGCTGTAACAGCAAATCCCCCCATATAATCTGTACTGTCGGGATGGATATAATCTGCCAATGAGCGGTTTGGAATTCCTTTACCTTTTTTTCCTTGTTGTCTTAGGAAGTGAAAGGAAAAGGGTTTTCCCTCGGTAAAATTAGGATCAACCATCAAATCATCTCCGGATCTTTGCACAGGAAACAGACCAAATACAGCATTGGCTGTCAACCAACCTTCATTCACTATTCGATCTAACATCTTATTGGCATCATTGTACAATTTAAGAGCCTCTGCGCCTACTACCGGATCCTTCAAAATCTTTGGAAATCTTCCTGAAAGCATCCAAGTACTGAAAAAAGGAGTCCAGTCAATATAATTTCTAATGATTGAAAGGTCCATGTTCTTCAAAACAGTCACTCCCAATTTATTTGGCTTCACAGGTGTATAATTCGCCCAATCTATGGCAACAGGGTTGGCTTTGGCTTCATTATAAGTAGCCATTTGTTTCACCTCCTGCTTGGCTGCATGTACCTCCCTTAATTTCTGGTAGGTTGCTTTAATGTCTTTTTTATACGCATCCCTAGTTTCTTTGCTAATGGCCTCTCCTGCCACCGGGACTGACTTGGAAGCATCTGCCACATGCACAACTATGCCACTATAAACCGGATCTATCTTCACTGCGGTATGGATTCTTGAGGTGGTTGCCCCTCCTATCAAAAGCGGAATATCCAGCCCCCGTCTTTCCATTTCTGAAGCCACATTAACCATTTCATCCAATGAAGGTGTAATCAGCCCACTTAGCCCGATAATATGGGCATCATTGTCCACAGCTTCTTGAATGATTCGATCAGTTTCAACCATCACACCCAGGTCTATAATCTTGTAAGAATTACAAGCCAAGACCACTCCTACTATATTTTTGCCAATGTCATGTACATCTCCTTTTACTGTAGCCAATAAAATTCGCTTCACATTATCCTCCTGCTCTCCTGTGGCTTCATTGGTGCCCGGAACCGGCATAAATGGTTCAAGGTAAGCCACAGCTTTCTTCATTACTCTGGCACTCTTTACTACTTGGGGTAAAAACATTTTACCTTCACCAAAAAGGTCACCAACTACATTCATCCCATCCATAAGTGGACCCTCAATGACCTTTAACGCATCGATCAATTGCTGGCGTGCTTCTTCTGTATCCTCAATGATATGGTCCAACACCCCTTTGACTAAAGCATGTTGAATTCTTTTTTCCACCGACAAGCTTCTCCAAGCTTCATCTGCTTTGCCTTTTTTCCCTTGAGTTTTTACCGAGTCAGCAAAATCCAATAATCTCTCAGTAGCGTCTTCCCGTTTATTCCACATCACATCCTCTACCCGTTCAAGCAGGTCTTTGGGAATGTCGTCATAAATCTCTAACATAGATGGATTAACTATTCCCATATCCATCCCATGTTGTATGGCATGATACAAGAATACAGCATGCATGGCTTCTCTTACCGGATTATTGCCTCTAAAAGAGAAAGAGACATTACTCACTCCACCACTTACCTTTGCACCGGGAAGATTTTCTTTAATCCATTTGGTGGCTTTAAAAAAGTCAACGGCATTGTTTTTATGTTCGTCCATTCCGGTAGCCACCGGAAAGATATTGGGGTCAAAGATAATGTCTTGAGGATTAAATTTAATTTTCTCCGTAAGCAAGTCGTAGGACCTTTTACAAATATCGATTCGCCTTTGGTAAGAGTCAGCTTGCCCTTTTTCGTCAAAGGCCATGACCACCACTGCAGCGCCAAACTTTTTAATGGTTTTGGCTTGGAACAAAAATTCTTCCTCCCCATTTTTTAAACTAATGGAATTGACAATTCCTTTGCCTTGAATGCATTTAAGTCCTGCCAAAATAATTCTCCATTTGGAGCTATCCACCATTACAGGTATCCTACTTATTTCAGGTTCTGAGGCTACCAGATTAAGGAATTTCACCATGGCGGCCTCCCCATCTAGCATGGCTTCATCCATACATACATCTAAGATTTGCGCTCCTCCTCGTACTTGGTCTAAGGCTACTTCAAGCGCTTCGTCATAGTTGTCATTCAATACAAGTCTTGCGAATTTCTTAGAACCTGTGACATTGGTACGCTCACCAATGTTCACAAAATTCAAGGATTCATTAAAAATCAGTGGCTCTAACCCTGATAATTGCAAGGTGGATATTTTAGTAGGTTTACTCATGAAATTACTCTTCTTCCGTTAAAACGTGTAGATTTCTTGGCGGATATTTACTTGCAGACTCGGCCAAAGCAGCAATATGTTCCGGAGTGGTTCCGCAGCAGCCACCAACAATATTGACCCAGCCTTCTTTTAAAAACAGGCTTACTTCCTTATCCATTTCTTCCGGACCCTGATCGTATTCTCCAAATTCATTGGGAAGGCCGGCATTGGGGTAAACACTCACATTGAAGGGGGACTTGTCTGACAAGACCTTTAAGTAGGGTCTAAGTTCAGCTGCCCCTAAGGCACAATTTAAGCCTACACTCAATAAGGGCACATGTGCAATTGATATTAAGAATGCCTCTGTGGTTTGTCCGGAAAGGGTTCTTCCGGAAGCATCAGTGATGGTTCCCGAGACCATTATGGGAATGCCTCCTTCTGAAGGTTCCAAGGGTAATCCCCTCTTTTCATAAACTTCTTGAATGGCAAAAATTGCTGCTTTGGCATTTAAGGTATCAAATACCGTTTCAACCAAAAGGGTATCCACACCTCCATCCAATAACCCTTCTACCTGCTCCGCATAGGCACTGACCAATTGGTCAAAGCTTACAGCTCTGAAACCGGGGTCATTTACATCCGGAGATAGGGAAGCAGTTCTGTTGGTTGGCCCAATAGCTCCAGCCACAAACCTTGGTTTTTCAGGTTCGTCGGCGGAGAATTCGTCGGCCACTTCTCGGGCAAGCTTGGCAGACTCAAAATTGAGTTTATAGGCCAGTTCAGCAAGTCCGTAATCTTCCTGAGCAATTGTGGTACTGCTAAAAGTATTGGTTTCTACAATGTCTGCTCCTGCTTCAAAATAAGCTTTGTGTATCGCTTTGATGATATCCGGCCGGGTCAAAGACAGCAAGTCATTGTTACCTTTTAATGATTTTTTGACAGTGGCAAGTTCTTGATTTCTAAAATCTTCCTCCTTAAGCCCATATCTTTGGATCATGGTACCCATAGCACCATCCAATATCAAAATGCGCTTTTGTAATTGTTGAAGTAATAAGTTGGTTCTGTTTGCCATTTGAATCGTATATTAAAATAAAAAGCTTATACGAGCATGAACCGATGTAAAACTAGAGCATTTTTCTAACTTTTGCGGCTCATCTTTATCCGGCATTTCCGGAACGGGAATTAGCACCTTGTTAACTCAGGTTGCTAAGACATCATAGGGCCCTACCCTCCGTCTTTCTCGATAAGCGATTCAAAAGTAACATGAATTCAGTAAATAAGTTCTTTTTTTTGTGAAAATCTTTAATAACCTATAGAGATATAGGGTTTAATAAATCTCCTCAATCATAGGACCTAAACAAATAGGAGATGTAAATAGCTGTTATTTTTGAAATCTAATTTGTTTGAAGACTTTGCCTAACAAATAAATATTGGTCGTAGTTTTATTTTTTTAATGTAAACTGCTAAAGCATAATGTACTGTCCTCGAAATATTTCCCTATCTCAACAGCGCGAGGATTTCGTCAAGGCCTTATTCCAAGGCCAATTTGAAAATAGGGCCCGGCCATATAATTGGTCATGTTCAAATCTCCAAATTTATACTTATTTAAAGGCTGTTCGTAACCAGCATGTGCTGAGGAAACCATCCTAAACATCTTCTTAAATACAGGTATTGCATAAGCCACCATCACTTCGGATTTAGCCATTAACCCGCTGCTTTTTAAGTAACCATCGTAATCCGGCTCCTCAAACAATGCAGGAAAATCCGGCTTATTATCTTTTGATAGTGTGTATCGGACATTCCCATAGCCTAAGCCGGCCATCACACCAAGTTCAAGATTTCTCATTTTGTAAAGCTGATAACCATAGTTCCCATACAACCTTACACTATTGAGTGTGTGGTCTTGATTTTCACTGGCCCTTCCAGAGTTGGCAATATTGAAAACATCAAAAGAATACAACCACCTGCGATTTCCTCCGATGATCTTCATCCCAAAATTGTTGGGTTGATCTTTAAACGGAGACAAGCCGTTGTTGACCAAATATTCATTAAGCATGCCGGGCTTGGTGAAATTGTAACCATAAAAGAAATGGGCACCAATTCCGGCATCAGGAAAAAACAAGTTTTTGTCAGGCATTGACAACCCTGCACCCAACCGAAAAAAAGCTCCGCTTTGTAGGTTATCAAATGTAATGTCATTCATTTCCCAAGCCCCTTCAAAAGGGCTAAAGGAATAGCCAAACTTTCCTAAGAGACCAACAGTTTCTTCAAGGCCCGGAAGACTAAAATCATATCCAAACTGAAAGCCAATTTCAGTTAAAAACCCTCCGAAGTTTTGGGTCCCCTTATGAATATTTCGCTCTCTTAAAATAAAACCCTGTTCAGGTTGCTGCAAAAATGCGCTAAAGTCTTCTACATTTCTCTGATCCTTTAGCATTTCAAAGTTGACATAACCTGCCCCTAAAGACATGTAATGAATCAGGTGAAAATTACTTTCTTGGGTAAGTGCATACCCAACATTCATGTAAAAACGGGTACTTCTATTATCAATTACATAATCCCTGTAATAGGAATTTGCCCCGGTATTTTGATAGAGCTCAAAACCCAAAATAAAATCGGACAATCTGTATTGGTAGCCTACCCCTAAAGTAGTATATCCTCCTCTCAGGTTTGAAATACCTTTATCAGCAAGCATCTCATTGAATTCTCTGATATTAGCTCCCGAGGTACCGGCCAACACATAAATGGTAGACCGCTCAGAAACATTGCCTTGGGCATGTAAATTAAAGGCTAATCCCAACCAAAGGGGTATGTATAAGATCCATCTCATAGGGCTATTTAAAGATGCAAAGATATAATTTTAGCCGGGGAATCTTGCTACCGTTTAACCATAAAAATCCATACAAAATCAGAGATAGTTGATTATTTTACCATATAAATTCTCAGGGGTGAATGGTTTGGAAACGTAATCGTCCATCCCGGAAGCTTCAAGCTGGTCTTTTACTTCGAGCAAGGAGGAGGCTGTTAGTGCTATAATTGGCACGTTTCTTTTCGCTACCAAGTCTAGCTTACGGATAATTTTTGCCACCTCAAACCCGTCCATTTCAGGCATTTGCAAATCAAGAAGAACCAAGTCGAAATCATTTTTGACAAATAGATCCAATGCTATTTTTCCGTTGTCAGCAAATTTTATTTCACCCACTCCCCATTTGGAAAGATATTTTCTAAGTAAGACTTGGTTCACGAGATTGTCTTCAGCCACTAGAATTCTTTTGTCTCCAAGGTGGTCGTCTTTTACCACTTTCTTGGCCTTAGACTTTCGCATGGACTCCTGTTGTACCTTAAACCGTATATCAAACCAGAAGGTAGAACCTTCACCCAACTTGGATTCCAAGTGAATTTCTGTACCAAATAGCTTGGTAAGCTTTTTTACAATAGCCAGACCTAAACCTGTACCTCCATACTTTCTTGTTGTATCTGAACTTGCCTGTGTAAAAGCATCAAAAATACTATCCACCTTACTCGGGGCAACTCCTATTCCTGAATCTTTTACAGTAAATCGAATGTTAACATGGTCACTTTCTTTATTGACAAGTTCGAGTATAATTTTAATAAACCCTTTGTCTGTAAATTTAATCGCATTGCTAATCAGGTTATTTAGGATCTGGGCGATTCGTACAGGGTCTCCTACAAGTGTGTTGGGAATAGAAAAGTCCGGTTCATAGATAATTTCCAAAGCTTTATCCCGTGTTTGGTAACTGTAAGAGTGGATAATTCTATTGATTAGATTTTTAGGTTCAAAAGGTACCCGTTCCAAAATCAGTTTTCCGGAATCAATCTTGTTGAAGTCCAAGATATCATTAATAAGGCCCAGAAGGTTTTCCGCAGAAAATTGTAAAGTACGCAAATTTTCCAATTGGTCCTCCCTTGGATTGTCTTCTATCAGAAGATGGGAAAGCCCTATTACCGCGTTCATTGGTGTCCTTATCTCATGACTCATCACGGACAAAAATTGACTTTTAGCATTCAAGGCTGCTTCTGCTCTTTCTTTTGCTTTGTACAGTTCTTTCTGCGTCTCTTTTAATTTGGTAATGTCTCTGGCTATCCCTGTATAATACCGGATTTCATTCTTTTCGTCTCTTATAACTTTACCGCTTGAGCTAAAAATCCGATAATGCCCTTTCCTATGCCTAAGTCTAAACTCGAATATCGGATGTTCTTTAAAATAATTGATAGAACTTACGTTACCATTTTGTAATACTTGTGCATCTTCAGGGTGAAGGTAATCAGTAAAGTCTCCGCTTGTAAATTCATAAGTCTCATACCCTAAAAACTGCTTGATATTGGGAGAAACGTAACTTAATTCCAATTGGGCTGTAATAGAAAAAATGATTTCAGTAGACTCCTCTACCAGGCTTCTGTACTTAATTTCACTTTTTTTCAGTTCCTTTTTGGCTACATATTCCTCTGTAATATCTCTAACGATCCCTAAAATGTATTCCAAATGGTCATCTTTAAAGATCGGCTTGGCAGTCAATTCATAAATCCTCCCCAGATAGTTTAAAGTATCAGAAAGCGTTTTTTTCTTCTCTACTGCATTCGTAACCAATGGTTCCACCACTTTGCGCGTTACGGTATGTACTTCCGAAATTTTTCTACCTTCAAAGTAAGACTTATCGAAACCCCAGTTGTCGAAGTTCAATCCTTCAGCCACCAAGTACCTTAAGCTCTTGTCGATTAAAAACACATTGGTGAATGGAATATTGGAGGCCAGAACTCGGTACCTGTCCTGAATTTTCTCAATTTCAAGCCTGTCCTTTCTTCTATCGCTAACATCATGAAATAAACCTTCATATAGCACCACATTTCCTTCAGCATCAAATTTAGGGCGAATTTTATCCTCCACCCATTTATAATCCCCATCTGCTGTTAAAAACCTATACTCTCTGCTGTATTGGGTCCTTTCTCCTTGTAAAAGTTCTTTTTCAAAAGTGCAATGATCTTCAGGATGAATAAAATCTTTTAGACTTTGGGCTTCCTCAACTAAATTTTCGGCAAGGTATCCAAACTGATTAATGTTTTCTGTAATATAAGAGATTTTGAATCCTTCATTCGGCTCAACTTCAAACAATACGGCAGGACTATTCTCAATAATAAGCTTGGCTTTTTTTGCCATTTCCTCACGCTGAATCTTGGTAGTAAGGTTCCTCATCAGAAAAGAATAGCCAATTTTTTCTATTTCTGCATTCTGAATGGGTTTGACAGAAACTTCATAGGGTTGAACCTTCCCTGAATTATCTAATATCTGAAGTTCTTCCACACATATCCCTGATTCCGATGCAATTTCAATTAATTGTTGGAATGAGATATTTGGATCATTGGTGATTTTGAAAAAATCGCTAATCTTTCCACCCTGACCATTTTGAGTGGGCTCTCCTTCAAAAATTGCCACCTCATTCATATAAACCACATTCAAACTAAGGTCAGTAACATAAATTGGTTCATTTACTTGAGCGAGAATCTGAGATTCGAATAAAAGTCTGCGCTCAACAGTTTTTTTCTCGGTTATGTCATTACAATAACCAAAAACCTCTAAGTTACTTTTAGCAGTGAGTTGATTTATTTGAATAAGATATGAAATGTGTTTTTCCTTCCCGTTGGGGTTGGTGAAGACAAATTCACCGGAAACAGATTTTCTATGAGCCAATGCTTCCTGGACTTTAGCTTTGACACGCTCCCTATCCGGAGACGATATAAGTGATAATAATTCACCTACCTCTAAAACATCCAAAGATGGGTCCAAGTCAAATATTCGATTGATACCCTTTGAAAGAAAAATCTTCCTTCCGGTATTCTGCAATCTCCAGGAACCTGATTTGGCCAATACCTCTGTAGAGCTCAGTAATTTCTCATTTCTGAACAGCTTGGATTTTGTAGATCGATTGATTACTGCAGCTCCAAATACATCAGCCAATTGCCTGATTCCAAATCTATTCTTATGATTAGGCGTCCAGTTGGGTTGGGCCTGAGCACTACTTAAAGTAAATAAACCCAATAGATTGTTATCTGCAAAAATAGGAACAATGATATAAGCTGTAAAACCAAATTTCTCCGCGATTAAAGCCTCAAAAGAATCCTTGTAAATTGATTTTTTCAGGTCACCCACAGCAATAAATCCGGCACTTTTTAAATGGCTTAAAAAAGACTTCTGCCCTACAATGGATATGGTTTGGTTTATTTTAAGTAATCCGGCATCAGGGTTTGCCTTGTATTCAAAAAAACATTCCAGTTGCTCCAACTCATGGTTGACATAAAAAAAATTACCCACATCTGCACCTTGAAATTTGACCACCATTGCCAAAGCTTTAAGGAAAACCTTGTCCCATTCATCCTCTGAAGCATTTAAAAATGCAGCAGAGACTTCATTAACCTGCTGATCAAATTCCAACTTACCCTTTAAAAAGGCTGTAACATCTTCCTGTCCTAAAGAAATACTTTGCTCATTATCTAATAATAATTCGCTTGATAGAAAAGAAACTCCTTCTATATATTTACCATTAGCTACGCAGATCTTACCCTTACCTTCCACAACCTTTCCTTCCACCCAAATTTGAAGTCCCAATTTTTGATCGTAATTAGAAAGGCTACGGAAATGAGTTTGGGATGAATCATTAAAGAATGAATTAATATCGATAACCAACCCTTTAAAATTTGATAAATAATTTTCCCATGATGCTTCCTCAGATAATCGCCCTTGCCAATTACCACTCGAAAATATCACTTGGCTGTTATCAAATACCAAAAATAAATCAAGACTCTTTTCATTGCCTTGAAAGAGATTTTTATAAAACTCTTTTTCCATGATTAAAATCAGGTATTAACCTGTCACAATGCTAAATTAAAAACTGAGAACACTAGGTATTGGGTTCCATAGGTTTAATCCTATAAGTTACTAACAATATTCAAATCTCTAACAATTTTGAATAATAAAAACAAAGCCCCTAATGACTACTAAAAAATAAATATGCAAAAATAAATGCAATAATTTATAAATACACCGTAAAAAGTAGTCAAGTCATAAATAATACACTTTCCCGAATATATTTAATTAATTGTACATTCTTGTTATAAAAGGTCTTTCATAAGAAATTGGATTAATTTATCAGTATCTCCTTTTTTCACCAGTTGATTATTATATACAGCTATTGGACCTGATTTACAACAATCCATACACTTTGTCTTAACCAATTTAAAATTACCTTTTAAAGGCGCTATACTCACTGCTTGTTTGAGGGATGAGGAAAAGGATTTGCTATCATTCTTTTTACAATCCTTTCCGTTACAAATAAAAATGTATTTTCTCCTGGGTTTCATAGCTATCCTCCAAAGGCCAATTGCAACAATATGCCACATATATAAGCACCATAGGTACCAACACCGTAGCCCAATACAGCCAAAAGGACACCCACCGGTGCCAAAGCTGGATGAAAAGCAGAGGCAACTATCGGCGCAGATGCCGCTCCTCCTACATTGGCCTGAGAACCTATGGCCACATAGAAAAATGGGGCCTTAATAATAAAGGCTACAATGAGCATAAACAATATATGAAATCCCATCCAAATAATTCCAACCAAAAAATAAACTGGGTTGTCTAATACCGCAGCAAGGTCCATCTGCATTCCAATGGTAGCCACAAGGACATAAAGCAAAACACTACCCATTCTGGAAGCCCCTACATTTTCTAATTTTCTCCACCGTGTAAAAGACAAAATCAAACCTCCTGTAGTAGCCAAAATTACCAACCAAAAGAATCTAGAGTCCAATGAATAGGGTTTCAGTTCAGGATAATTTTCACCAATAAAGTCTCCCAAATAGGTTCCGAAGAAATGAGAACACCCGGTAATAAAAAAACCGAGACCTAGGATGGTCATGGCATCGGACAAATTGGGAATTTTAACGTTATTCTTTTGTTGGATCTCTACCTTCTTCTTCAGTGCTGTAATGGCCGAAGTATCTGCCTTTAAAATTTTATCAAAAAACCCTGGGTTTCCTGCCCAATACAACAAAAATGCCATCCATAGATTTGCAACAATAACATCTACTGCTATCATTTGACTAAAAAGCATAGGGCTAGCTCCAAATAGCTCCAACATAGCGGTTTGGTTGGCACTTCCTCCTATCCAGCTCCCGGCAATGGTGGCGAGACCTCTCCAGGTTTCATCAGCCCCGGTTCCTCCCAATACTTCAGGGAAAAACTGAGCTACTAAAAATAAGGACACCGGTCCACCTATCACAATACCAAATGTTCCGGTCAAAAACATAATAAGCGCTTTTGGGCCTAACTTCGCAATGCTTTTGAGATCAATACTTAAGGTTAGTAAAACCAAAGAAGTAGGTAATAAATACCTTGAAGCTACAAAATACAACTGAGAATCATTTCCGGATATTAGACCTATGGTATTGAACAATGCAGGCAGAAAATAACACAATAAAACCACCGGCACTACCCGGTATATGGCTTTAAAAACCGGGTGGGCACTTGCAGAGGTATAGAAAACCAAACCAAGTACTCCCATAAGGAGGCCAAAAACTACTGCATCATTTGTAATTAGCGCACTTTCCACATTTATTTGATTTCTTTCCAAAGCGTTAAAAACTCACTTAATATCATCGCCGTAGCCCCCCAAACCACTTCTTGATTAATTTCATAATAGGGCGCCTGGATCCGATGACCTCCGGCCAAGTCCATCCCCTTTTTCTTTACAATGGCCTCATCAGTTAATTCATCGAAATTGCATAAAATTAGCCGGTCAACTTCTCTTTTGTCAATTAAAAAAGTTGGGGATTTTGATGAATAACCAATAAAAGGCCTTACAGAAAAATTACTAGGAGGAATGTAAAGATCAGTCAAAGAACCAATGATTTGAATGCTGTCACTCGCCACTCCAATTTCTTCCTCTGTCTCCCTCAATGCCGTTTCACCTAAATCTTGATCTGTATGTTCCTTCTTTCCACCGGGCAAAGCAATCTGACCACTGTGCACCCCCTCGTAGGTAGCTCTTTTTATAAAAGGTACAAAAATATTTTTTTGATCCGGGGAAGGGCATATTAACATCAACACAGCGCCTTTTCTGGCATTTACCATCTGTTGTTTATCAAAACGATCCATCTCAAGAGGTATAGGAGCCATTCGCTCTTGCGCCGACCTACCGGGCAAAGGTCCCTCCAGAACTTTCACCAAATTGTTTACCAAGTGACCTAAATCCATATGCGGGTGTTTTTTGGATTGAAAAAAGGCCTGAATATTATTCAGGCCTTTTTCACTTATCAAACCTATTAAACCTATTGTGTTTATTCTAAACAGAATAAACTCGAACGAAATTAAGGAATAAATCTGCAAATCCAAAGGTTAATAATTTTGCAATAAAAAAATAATATTCTAATATCCCCCTCCAATCAATCCCTTGACCAAAAGGTACAGCCATTATGAGTAAAGAACTTATTAGTAACATAGTTGAAACGATTTTGAATGGTTATGATACCTACATCAGTGATTTCAAACAAATCACCCTGAGGATTCCTGAAAACTTTAAAAATAGAGATTGGCAACAATTACATGCCAACCACAGAGAAAGATTGCGCTTGTATAAAGACCAACTCAAAGCTATTATCACAACCTGCAAGGCATTGCTTAATGAGCAGGCGGACAACAAGGAAGTTTGGGCTAAAATTCGAGAAAGTTATTTTCAAGCCATCGCTTCAAATGAAGACAGAGAGCTAGCAGGTACATTTTTTAATTCGGTTTTTAGAAAAGTATTTCCGGGAAAACTGATTGATGAATCACTGATGTTTTATGATTTGTCAGGAACCAACGAAATGGATAGCATTGACGAATCTTTATTTAGAAACTACCCTGCGCAGGTAGAATTACATGATGCTTTTACAAAAATCTTGGAAGATTTTGACTTTGGCGTTCCTTATTATCAAAAAGAAAAAGACATCATTTTTTTAGTAGAAAGTGTTAAAAAGGTGATTTTAAGCAGGTACAAAGCAACCAAAGAAACCACCACACAAGTATTGAGGGATGTTTTCTATCGCAATAAAGCAGCATATTTAATAGGTAGAACCTATCTGGGTAATAAATGGATGCCTTTTATCATTCCCTTTTTGCATAATGAGAAAGGCATATTTGCCGACACGCTTATTTTTGATCCCAATATAATGAGTGGGATTTTCAGTTATACAAGATCCTATTTTATGGCCCCAATAGCCATTCCCTCACAAACAGTTAATTTTCTCCAATCAGTTATCCAACACAAACGCCCCTATGAGTTGTACAATGCCATAGGCTTTAATAAACATGGTAAAACAGCTTTCTACAAAGATTTTACAAACCACCTAGAGCAGAGTGAGGACCATTTTATTTTAGCTGAAGGAATCAAAGGCATGGTGATGACCGTTTTCACCCTTCCTTCTTCAAACATTGTTTTTAAGCTTATCAAAGACCATTTTGAACCTCCTAAAAACATGACCAGGCAACAAGTAAAAGAAAAATACAAACTTGTGGGGCTACATGACAGGGTGGGTAGAATGGCTGACACCCATGAATTTGAAAATTTCAGGCTCCCATTAAATAGAATAGACCCCTTATTGATGAAGGAGTTGAAAACCAATGTAAATTCCCTTTTATCCATTGAGGGAGATACACTTGTAATCAAACACTTGTACATCGAAAGGCGTTTGCGACCCTTAAATCTTTACTTGGAAACCTGCAGCCTAGAAGAAGCCAAACATGCAGTTGATGAATATGCTAAAGCCATCTTACAGATGGCCCAAGCAAATATTTTCCCGGGTGACATGATGACCAAAAATTTTGGAGTAACACGGCAAAATAGAGTCATTTTTTATGATTATGATGAAATTGAATTTTTGCATTGCATGAATTTCCGCGCCAAGCCAAAACCTCAAACCTATGATCAAATATATGCTTCAAGACCATGGTATGAAATCAGGGAAAATGATGTGTTTCCGGAAGATTTTAAACGGTTCATGATCGGCAGACAAGATGTAAAGGCCTATTTTATTGAAAACAACCCGGAGTTGTTTGACCCTGAATATTGGAGCGGCATTCAATCCAAACTAAAAAAAGGGGAATTGATCCATGCCTTCCCCTACCCCGAATCCATGCGATTCAGACCGGAAGAAACCGTCTAGCTTATTCGTCTTTATACCAACTGGCATACTTAGGATAGTTGGAGGCAATTCTTGTAATGGCCTCCTTCATTTCCTTTCCTGTTTCTTTGACTCGCTTTGCCGGAATCCCTGCATAAATGCTGTTGCTTTCTACGATAGTGCCCGCAAGAACTACAGCCCCTGCAGCAATTACAGCACCTTCGTTGACCACTGCATCATCCATAACGATGGCTCCCATTCCTATCATCACCCGATCCTTTATTGTACAGCCATGTACGATGGCATTGTGAGCAATGGATACTTCCGAGCCTATATTTACCGGGGATTTTTGATAAGAACAGTGAATTACAGCCCCATCTTGAATATTGGTATGATCTCCAATCTTAATGTAATGTACATCTCCTCTGACCACAGCATTGAACCAAACCGTACAATAATCTCCCATTACCACATCTCCCGTGAGGGTAGCATTGTCTGCTAACCAACATTCTTTGCCCCATTGGGGCGATTTGTCATTTACTTTTTTTATTAATGCCATACTGTCTATGTAATAAGAATTGTAGCAATAATGGAGAATTGGACAACGCCCCTTCTAACCAAACACTACAATCGATTTAACAAAATCGGGAATATCCTATGCGTGATCGGCGGGACATTCTATATTTTACACACAATTTTAACACCTTATTTTTTAATCAATACAAAAACTTAAAATATTTTAAAAGATGAATTTGCAAGGATAAAAGCTATTCAACACCATTTTAATTTAAATAATTAATGGAAATTGTAGGGAATAGATCGGGTAAAAATAGCACCAAAACACAAATTAATTGACTTTGAAGTGCGCTGATAGTCTATTGTTTACATGATTTTTAAAGAAAGTAGCAGGATATGCAAAGCTTAATTTGGATACTGCTCTAATCTTAGTTAAATTAATTAAAAATTATTGAACCTTTTTATCTACAATTAGTTTAAGTGTATATACATATAATTTTAGCAAAAAATCACAACTTATTAAATCAGATCATAACTATGAAAACATTGAAATTATCAGGTTTTTTACTGGCAGCAGCCTTATTGACCTTTTCTTGTGGACAAAACAACAAGACAGTTGAAACTTCTGAGGCTCAAGAGGAAGCCCAATCCAGTGGTGAAACGCTACAATTGGACACCAATTCAAGTACAGTAAATTGGAGAGGGTATAAACCCACTGGTCAGCACCATGGAATTATCCCTGTCACAGGTGGAGAAATTTCAGTAGATGGAGATGCCATTACTTCCGGAGAATTCACTTTTGATATTACGAAACTAGAAATTCACGATTTAGAGGAAGGCAGTGAAAATCACGGAAAACTATGGAATCACCTGCAATCTGATGATTTTTTCGATGCAGCCAACCACCCACAGGCTACTTTTGTAATCACAGAAGTTTCTCCTTATAGTTCAGGTGATACAGTGGAAGATCAAGAGCAATTTGAAACAGAAAACACTCCCAAAGGTGAGTCTGAACTGGCACCTTCTTCTCCTACCCACTGGGTCAGTGGAAACCTAACGATGAGAGGCACAACCAAAAACATCAAATTTCCGGCATCTGTTTCTATCGCTGATGGAAGTGTTTCTGCTCAAGCTGGATTTAACATTGACCGGACCGAATGGGGTTTAGCTTATGGTGATGAAGCTACAGCTGTAGACAAAACCAAAGACAAGTTTATCTACAACACTGTAAGTGTGAGTTTTGACATCAAGGCAAACTAATTTAGCTGGTCATTTAATAAAATAATTGAAAGGGGGGATAAGATTATCCCCCTTTTTTCATGGCATTTACTTAATTTTGTAGGAATGTCATCGACCGAAAGCAAGCTCACTGTACAAAAATCCTCCGATTGGGTGCCTAAAATGTTGGCATGGGTAGATCTGAAATTCGACTATTTTGGTTATTTCACTTCTCAGGAAATAGATTACCCTTCGGGAGGTTTTCACCATGTATTATATGCCGGAACCAAGGCCGTTACTTTGGAGCAATTGGATGAACTTCCGTCTGATAAGCCTAAAGTTGGCATTTTATCCTATGACCAAAAAAACAAGTATGAGAATCTTTCCAGCCAAAACAAAGCTTGGATAAGTTGTCCTGACAGTTTGTTTTTTAGTCCTGAGTTAACCATTCTAATCAACAAGAATGAATTAACCATTGTGGGTACATCGCCTGATCAAATTTTAGCTGAAATATTGAACACTCAAGTCTCCTCTGAACGAAAAACCGGAGATTTCACCATCGATAGTTCTCATGATGAGGAAAGCTATAAAGCTATTTTCAAAAAAATCCAAGGGCATATTTTAGAAGGAGATATTTATGAATTGAACTATTGCATGGATTTTCATGGTACTGTTTCCCATACAGAACCTATAAATCTATTTCTAGACCTATGTGAAAATTCCCCCATGCCTTTTAGTGCTTTGTTCAAGGCAGCAAATCTGTATCTTTGTTGTGCTTCCCCTGAAAGGTTTTTAAAGAAACAGGGTCAGACATTGCTTACACAACCCATAAAAGGCACCATCAAACGTGGGAAAACCCAACAGGAAGATGAGGACTTAAAAAAGCAGTTGGCTGAAAGTGAAAAAGAACAAGCAGAGAATTTGATGATTGTGGATTTGATGAGAAATGATCTTGCAAGGATTGCCCAAACAGGAAGTGTTAAGGTAGAAGAATTGTTTGGTATTTATTCATTTAAGCAAATTTCTCAGATGATTTCCTCAGTCATTTGCCGATTACCTCCTTCGATTGGTTTTGAGGAAATAGTTTCCCAAACCTTTCCTATGGGAAGTATGACTGGAGCCCCCAAGGTCAAATGTATGGAACTTATAGAAACTTACGAAAAATTCAAAAGATCCTGGTTTTCAGGAAGTATAGGTTATATAGACAGCAATGGGGATTTCGATTTTTGTGTAATTATTAGAAGTTTAATTATAGACCGAACAAAAAATTCCTTTTATTTTGGCGTGGGAAGTGCCATTACAATTGATGCTGATGCGAAAGCAGAATACCAAGAATGCCTGCTAAAGGCAGCTTCCTTAATTAAAACCTTAGAAAACTTTTATTCAAATTTCAATAACCCAAATTAAATGTCATCATTAAAAAATATCCTAAAAAACATCATCGACAAAAACCCCAATGAGTCTGAATTTCACCAAGCAGTACAAGAAGTTTTTGAAAGTATTCTCCCGGTACTGAATGCCCATGATTTATATGTGGATGAAAAGCTTTTTGAACGTATTTGTGAAGCGGAAAGAATTATTTCCTTCCGTGTTTGCTGGACAGATGACAACGGAAAAGTTCAGGTCAATAAAGGATATCGAATACAAATGAATAGTGCTTTGGGACCCTATAAAGGTGGCTTGCGCTTTCATCCAAGCGTCAACCAAAGCATTCTAAAATTTTTAGCCTTCGAACAAATATTTAAAAATGCTTTGACCGGTTTACCTCTTGGCGCCGGGAAAGGAGGAGCTGATTTTAACCCTAAAGGAAAATCTGATGGCGAAGTCATGCGGTTTTGCCAAGCTTGGATGATGGAAGCCTATCGACATATAGGACATTTCACAGATGTTCCTGCCGGAGATATTGGGGTTGGGGAAAGAGAAATAGGATACCTCTTTGGGACCTATAAAAAAATTCAAAATGAATTTCAGGGAGTCCTAACAGGAAAAGGAAAAGACTGGGGTGGTTCATTTTTAAGACCGGAAGCTACTGGCTATGGACTAATTCACTTTGCCCATTTTATGCTCACAGAGATCGATGAGCATTTAAATGACAAAGTATGTTTGGTTTCGGGGGCAGGAAATGTTTCTCAATTTGCTATTGAAAAGCTGCTACAAGAAGGGGCTAAAGTGGTTGCTTTTTCCGATTCAACGGGCTTTATTCATGACCCGGAAGGAATGACTGAAGAAAAATTAGATTTCTTGAAAACAGTGAAAAATGGCCAGAGAAAAAGCATTTCAGCTTTTGCGGAAAAATTTGAATCTGCCAAATTCACAACAGCCGGCAATGAAAACATTTGGTCCATTCCTGCCGATTGTGCCTTCCCATGTGCTACACAAAATGAATTGCACGAAGCAGATGCTAAACTTCTCAAGCAAAACGGACTACTCTTGTTGGCGGAAGGAGCTAATATGCCTTGCACACCGGAAGCCATCAACTATTTACAACAAACCAATGTACTGTATGGGCCCGGAAAAGCGAGTAATGCAGGAGGGGTGGCCGTTTCTGGACTTGAAATGACGCAAAACAGAATGGGAAGTTACTGGACAAAAAATGATTTGGAGAAGCAACTAAGAACAATCATGAAAGGTATCCATGAAAAATGTTTGGAAACCATTAGCAAACATAATTTAGAAAAACAAGATTATCTTAACGCAGCCAACATAGGTGCTTTTGAAAAGGTGGCCAAAGCCATGCATGCCCAAGGAACAGTATAAAATCAACCATGGAAAACTACCGGAAAATCATACATGTAGACATGGATGCATTTTTCGCATCGGTAGAACAATTAGACCATCCTGAATTTAGGAACAAACCACTCGCTGTGGGTGGAAATAAAGAAAGAGGGGTGGTAGCTGCTGCCAGTTATGAAGCCAGAAAATTCGGTGTTCGCTCAGCCATGTCTTCAAAATTGGCAGCAATTAAATGTCCCAACCTAATCTTTGTAAAACCTAGGTTCGAAAGATACAAAGAAATCTCTATGGAAATCAGGAAGATTTTCCTGACTTATACAGATCTTGTGGAGCCTCTTTCATTGGATGAGGCCTTTCTGGATGTGACCACCAATTTTTTGGAACTCCCCTCAGCCACTTTAATAGCCAAGGATATCCGTAAAAAAATCAAGGAACAGACGGGGTTGAATGCATCTGCAGGTATTTCATACAATAAATTTCTTGCCAAAATAGCCTCAGATTTAAACAAACCTAATGGGCAGGCTGTAATCACTCCGGGAGAAGCTGAAGCATTTTTAGAAAAATTACCCATCGAGAAATTTTATGGTATCGGCAAAGTAATGGCTAAAAAGATGAATGGATTTGGAATTTATAACGGTTATGACCTAAAACAATATTCCTTACCCTTTTTGACAGGCAGATTTGGTAAATCGGGTCTTCATTTTTACAAAATAGTCAGAGGGATCCATGAGAGCGAAGTTAAACCCAATAGAATCAGAAAGTCGATTGGTATGGAAAGGACCTTCGACAATGATTTATCAGCCATGCAGGCAATTGAAGCAAGCCTAAAAGAAAATATTTTACCGGAGTTTTTTCGAAGGCTGGAAAAAAACCAAGCTATTGGCAGAACAATAACTATCAAAATTAAATACAATGATTTTAGCCTACATACCCGTAGCAAAACACAAATAGCATCAATCCCCAAAGAAAGCATGGAAGAAATAGCTTTAGATCTTCTGCATCAAGAACCGTTAAACCTCCCCATTCGGTTACTAGGGGTAAGTCTCTCTAATCTTATTTATGAAGACCATGACAAGCCCCCCGGAGAACAATTAAAGCTGGACTATTAAAGGATATTGATTGGATTTTTTGTTTTCAACCTATACGTTTTTTTATAAATACCCTGCCTATATCTGCTCAAGTCTCGCTCATCTTTCATTCCTCTTATGTATTAGGAATTGTGGTAATTATTGTCATCAAAAAGTTGCAGGCTGATAAAGTATTTTAATATAAAGTTGCTATAGAGAATACAAAACCACAAGGAAACGACAGATTTTAAAGTGATTTCAGTAAGCAAAAGAAGGCTTATTTCAGATTGAATTGTAATTTCAGAATCGAGAAAAATTCAATTTTCATTATTTGAGCCATTGCGGCATAAGAATTGCAATTCTATCCTTGGATACTGCACAGGAAGATTAAATTCTTATTGATACCTAATTATTCGCTAGGCCTATCACTGCTCCTGTGCAAATTACTTACCATTATAAAGATAAAACAATGACTAAAGAAAAAGAATATTTGCAATTTGGATTAAAATATGGGATACCATTGGCTATTATAAGCGCAACTTTGGCCATGAAAAAATCCAGTGGAATTGGGAAACTACTTACTTTCTCGGTTGTAACTCCGGCCATGCTGGCTTATTTATACAGCCTAAAAAAAACAAGAGAAAAGACAATCGAGGCACCCTAAAAAGGGTAGCCTATGGCAAAGTTAAAAACCAAGTTGCTATTCCTCCAATCACTGTCTTGCAATTTAAATTCAGAAGCCCATCGCTCTCCTTCGGGCAAGGAGGGGCTTCTAAGCGGGGTGGCTAAATCAAATCTGATCACAAAAAATTCTATATCTACCCTGAGCCCAATGCCAGCCCCTACTGCTAATTCTTTGAACCAATCCTTTCCGAACTTACCTCCGGGCAATGCTTCATTTTCATTTACCAACCAAACATTCCCTACATCTACAAAAGTGGCTCCTTTAAGGTAGGAGAAAATTGGAAATCTAAATTCTAAATTTCCCTCTAACCTTATATCTCCCGCCTGGTCAAAATAATTGGCTGTGGTTTCAGATTCAGGTGTGAAAGATCCCGGTCCCAAAGACCTAATTCTAAAGGCCCTGATACTATTAGGTCCGCCGGAAAAAAACTGTTTGGCAAAAGGAAGGGATACGGAATTGCCATAAGGTAGACCTACCCCCCCAAACAATCGTACAGCAAGCAATTTTTCCTCTGTAAACCTCCAATAGTACCTGAAATCGATATCTCCTTTGTTGTATTGGGCATAATTAAAACCCAAGAATTTGTTTTGGTCGTTATTGTTAAAAATGTTGTTCACCAACCTCAGCCCTCCCCCAGCAAGGTCTAAATTGGCACCAAAATAAATACTATGTTCCCTGTACTTATCCATTAGCTTGTTATAAGCAAAATTATAAGTAATCCCAGCAATGAATTGATGTTCAAAGCTTTGTCTTAAAAATGGGTTATTTTCCAAAATTTCTTCAAACTCACTAGAAGTATTAGAAATATCTACAAAATTAAGTGAGATAGGAGTAATCTCATGGTAAACAAAGCGATTGGCATTCCAAAAGTAACCGTAAGTAGCCGACACAGTATTTAATTTATAATACCCTCTCCTATCTTGATACTCAGTCCCAAGGCTAATTTTTGTTTTAGGAACGGAATAAGCGAACCTTTCTTTTATCGCAATGGGAAACACCACCCTCGGAAAGATCAAATCCCCTTTAAGACCAATCTCAAAGGCACTTAAACTTTCTCTATCACCTGAGGCAATTTGACTTTCATAGCCAACCTCTGCGGTAAGATCAAATGTTTCTCCTCCTTTAAATAAATTTCTATTTCTATAATTGAGCAATAAAGTTGGGCCGGCAAAATTATTGGATTTGGATACACCTTGTAATTCTGCCCTAATGGAACGTTTGTCCAATGGGGTAAGGTAAATATTCGCATCCAATTTACCGGTTCCTCCACTTAGGCTTGTATCCGTTTCTATATATCTCAGGTTTACAAATCGAAAATTCCCAATACCAGTCAACCTACTACTAGTCAATCGGGTATTTTTTGCATTATATAGGCTATCCTTTTCTATCAATATATATTGATCCAGGAGGTCCGGTCTAAAGGTCATTTCATTTTGGATGACCATCACATTGTCCACCAATGTGGTGTCGGTTTCTTCACCATATTTATCCGAGGAATAATTAGGATAAACACGAATATTTTGAATCTCATACGGTACAATTCCTTTCTCAGGTGCGTTTTGTTTGAGCCTTAAAAAGAGGTCAAACCTTTTGTCTTCATATTGGTTGGTATCCGCTTCAAAAATTAAAAAATCGGGATTAAAATTATAAAACCCCTTATTTTTCAGGGCATCATTCAACCTAACCCTTTCATTTTTCATCATTTCCAGAGAAAAGTAATCTCCTTCTGCTATTTCTGTTTTATCAAGCAAATCCCTAATGCTGCGATCTATTGCAGAGCTATCCTTTTCATATTGGTAGGTAGCCAGTTGATAGGGTTCGGCCAAATCTACCGAATAGTTAACCAGTGCTTTTTTAGGCCCCGCTTCTACAACTGCACTCACATTAGAAAAAAAGAAGCCGTTGTTGTCTAATCGGTTTAAAATTAAATCTTGTGTTTTTTCGGTCTCCACATCGCTTAAATAAACAGGATCCTCACCCAATTTTTTATAAATAAATCGATTGATAAAGCCCGGCTTTTCTTGTTGCATCGTATAATAACTCCACAATCCTATCCGCATGCCCAAAATTTTGCTGTTGGGCTTAGGCTCAAGTAAACCTTCCAACTCCGTGTTGATTGCCTTAAAACCTTTGACAGAAAAATCCCTATTAATTTCCAAAGTGGCTCCTGTATAAAGCTTTTCATCTTCAGGGATAAATTTAGAAACGCCACAGCCTACCAAAAACCACACGGGAATCAGTAAAGCCATTGATTTCAATGACTTAAATCTGGGTAATCTGGGTAAACTATAGCATTTATTATTTCTCATCGCTCTCCTCTTCTGCTTGATTTTCTTGTTCCTTTCTTCTAGAATCTATTCCTCTCCAGAGGTCTTCGAACTTATTGAATTCTCTATTGAAAATTAGAGAAAGTCCTGTAACTACTAATTGTCCATCTATAAAGCTTTCGAATTGATTTTTTCTAAAACCTCTCGCCCGGTACCGGCCATTTTCGGTAATTAAATATTCTACAGATACATTTCCCAATAAGGAATTGCCGGCACTCGTCGAAGAGCTTCCCTCAATGTCAATTTGACTACCTACCTGAACAATAAGTCTATCATCTAAGAATCGTTTGCTCGCATTCACATTGAGCTGCGTCCTGGATTGTGGAGAATCTCCTTGATAGTCTTCAAAGCTATCTAAACCCACATCCAATTCTAAGCCTGTATCACCCACCAAATTATTTGTAAAGGTGTTCAGTTGGCCCGAAAGCAACTGGCTAACACTGGATCTGGCCATGGCTGTGGTTCCTCCACTGCCAGAGCTATCTCCACTAGGAAAGAAAGAATTTAAAACCAACAATGAAAAGACTTGGCGATTTAACTCCCCTTCTTGATTGTTCAATTGCTTAACTTGAGCATATACCGCCCCACCCAATGCTCCTCTTTCGTCTTCAGGCATATCCATTGTAAAAGAAATTTGAGGTTGGAGCAGCTGACCATCGATATTAAGATAAACGATAAAAGTAAACTCCTGCCTGTATTTAGACATAGTTTCCCGGGAACCTCCTGATGCAGTAGCTGTCATCAAGTCAGAGGCGGAGGTCTTTACGCTATAAATTGCAGTGATATCCATATTGGCGTCCATGGGATCCCCTGCCCAGCTTATGGTACTTCCCTGTTGGATTTCAAACCGCTTGCTTACCAAATTGTACAAACTCAATTCATAATGACCTTTCGATAATTCGTAAATTCCGGTTAAGGTAACTCTGCCATTTGGATCCATATTTAATTGGAGATCTGCTGCCCCTTCCACCATTAAATTATCCCCCGACCTTTCATCTATCACAAGGTTAAAAACTGCTTCCGAAGACACATTTAATAACATGTCTACTTTGTATCCTGTGAAACCTGAATTACTTGTTTCTTCTAGTCTCTTGGTAAGGATATCTTCAGGATTTTCTCGGTTGACAAAAGTGACTACCCCTTGCCTTTCTACCACATCCAATTGACTTTCTGGAATTACAACACTTAAGTTTGTCCCCTTATCTACAGAGATTTCAGCGTCAATTATGGGTAAGTTTAAATCTCCTTTTATGGTTACATCTGCTCCAATTAATGCATCTCCGTAAAACAAGTCATTGTCTTCTTGGGTAGAGTTTAGTACTTTGAAATTATCTGCCGTTAAAGAGAGATCAAATTGAGGGTTGGTAAAATCATTTTCAGTAATAATATCACCATCCAAAACAAAGTTATTGTCCTGATCATCTTTTATGGTCAACTGGTCCAAATAAACGCCTTGGTTATCCACCCTTATCTCATCCTTGTCAATCGCAAATCGAGCATTTAAGGTAGCCACAGTAAATTCACTTTCATTAAAGGCTATATTTCCAGAGTAAATAGGTTCTGACGAACTCCCTTCTACTTTAAATTTACCTGAAACATATCCATTTCCATCGCTTAAAGCTCCGGCTGTAAGTCCATCCAGCATATCCAGTTCGAATTTATTCAAGTCTAGGGCCAAGTTGAGCTTGGCTCCTAGTGGATCCGCTACAAACCCTCCTGTCAGATCAAGGTCCACACCTTTATCTTTGATCATCAACTTAAAATCATAATTTTTTTGATCATCTCCGGAAGCTTCTAAAGTCAAGTTTCCCAAGGGTACCTTGAGCAGGGCCATATCTTGAACGGTTAAGTCAGCTTGCAAACCGGTGGCCCCAAAGGGATTTTCAACTTTTACAGCCCCATTGACTATACCTGCAGCTAAAATTTCCTCAGGATTTAGCAAACTGGTGAAGGTTCTTAACCTGAAATCATTGAAGGTTAGATCAAATGAATTATCACCCGGTTCATTTTCAAATGACACAAGTTGCTTTTCTCTTGAAAATTCAAAATCTTTAAATAACACTTCTTCCTCCGCAATTGTAAAAGCGTTGTTTTCCGCTACTTCCCATTTCAATTTATTAAAAATCAGGCGTTCGGGATTAATATGTAAGCGCAAAGAATCCTTACCAAAACCCAAATCAAAGTCAATATTTGCTAAAACATCCTCATCATGTAAGGCATTAAAATTGACATATAATTGATTTTCCAATACTTCCCCGGAAAAATAAGTCGGTCCAATGGCCAAACGCCCATAAGTCAAGGCCATCACTCCAAAATCAAAATCAAAATTGGAAGAATCACTTAGTACATTTAAGTCTAAACTATCCAAAATAGCGCCGGAATAGGAAAGGTATGGAAAGTTAATGCGCCCATCCAATTTCGATTTCCTTTCATCGAAAGTCATTTTAATCGACCCTTCTTCCATTTCATCTAAACCCGGTAATATCACGCGTTGTAATAATAGGGTAGAAGGAATGGTAAAGTCCATGGCCAAATTGACCGGCCTAGAAACCTCATTATAAGAAAGAGAGGCACTGTCTAGAAAATACCCGTTAAAATGTCTTGACACGCCTTCATAGGTCTCTCCCGGGGTTACATTGGACTGTAAAAATCCGTTTAGCACATTACTTTGTATCGAAAAGTCTGTAGAATCAGGCAATACACGCAGTGCTAGATCCATCCCTCCTATTGGATAAGCTTGATCATCTAGAACAATAGTACCATTTGTTAAGCGTGATTGAAGGTCAAAATTTTCCGGGGTACCATCAAAAGCTGCATGTAAAGAAAATTGGGTTCTTAATTTTTTAGCACTAAAATTGAGTCCATACAAGTCTGCTCCGTTCAGTTCCAAATCCATTTCTACCTTGTATTTGGAGGGTGTCAAAGACAAATTGGCTAATAATTCCATATCAAGCATCTCATCTTTATGAATTACTTTGAATTGGCCTACTCCATCATCAATCTCACTGCTCAATTCCAAACCCTCATAATTGTGTCCATTGTAAACCAAATTAATCAGCTTACTCTCCATGCTGAGGTCTAGACTGTCAAGCGAACCCACCTTGCCTTGAGCAGCCAGTTCCATGTCTAGCTTTCCATAGGTAAGCGTATCATCCATTATTTTCCCAAGTGGTACCGAGGATATAATCGCATTTAGGTCAAAATTATAGGCTCCTTGCTCCGTGAACAGTTCTGCGTCCAAAGCTACTGTAGCTTTGTATGCATTTAGCATAGCTTCTACATTAAAATCATCAATCGAACCTGATGAGGAGATGGAAAGGTCTAAGTTTTTGGGAAACTTGATACCCAGACTATCTTCAGGTGTAAAATGGTTCAAGTCTGTCGCAGTGGATACAAAGTTAAACTTTTCCAAATCCCAAGATACCTGATCAAAATCCAATGGATCAGAAAGGGTTCCTTTAAGTTGGATACGCGTATTCTCCCCCCATTTGGCGGCCATCTTATTCAAGCTTATTTTGTCCAAATTCCCTTCAGCAAATAAGGAGGCCTGAAAGCTTTTCCTTTCAAAAGTCTTGAGATAGGTATTATTTTTTAGTGAAGGTGAAAAGTAATAAGCATCTTGTACCCCTACCTTTATATTTTGAATGGCCAATGCCATGGTTGCAGTTTCAGGACTATCCATAACAGCAACCAGACTTGGGAAATTGAGGTCCAAATCCCCTTCCAAACCACTATGCCCTGTATAAACAGATAACTCATTTATTCGCAAAGAAGAATCGTTTAAAGAAAATTGCGCTTTAAGATTTTTAAGTTCAAAACCGGAACGTTCTGTAAAGTCAAATTTTACTAAAGAGAAACCCGCTTTTTCAGGCCTATAATAGAGATTATTAGCCTGAAAATTAAAATCCTCTACACCAATATCCTCGGGATTAAATTCACCGGTTTGACCATCCCCTCCTTTTGTCCAGTAATTCATTTGATTATTGGATAAATCAATAGATGAAAGCTCCACCTCCCATTCCGGCCAGACAAATGGGGTAACGGTATCTTCATTTTCATCAATTTTATTTTCCTCCACAATTGGTTCACTTTGGTAATCAATGCGTGAATCCTGAAGAGTCAATCGCTTAATCAAGACCCGTTGCTTATCAAGATTGGCTTCTGGCATTTCAAGTAAAAAGTCACCTAAATTGGCCTGAACTTTCATTCCATCGGGCAACGAATGATAGTCGGCCTTAATGTTTTTTAAAGATAGTTTATCCAAAACTAGCAGCGGCATAGGCATTTCACTTTCAGAGGAATCTTCACTAGCAGGCAAAGGTTTGAATTGTTGGTAAGAAAGGGCTGAATTTTCCCATAGTATTTCAGTGACATTAAACTCCATTCTATTCAGGTCCATGCCATTAATAGCCAGGGATAGTTTACCGAGATTAAGCGAACCGGCTAAACCCATTAATTTATCAGTATATTGTAGGTTCCAATCTTCTAAATATACAGGACCAATATTAACTTCCGGGTAACTGTTTTCAGTCGCAGGCAAGGTATCAACTGCTGTAGTATCAGCATTACTATCTTCGCTTACAAAAGCATCCATCAGGTAATCCAAATTAAAGGTGCCGGTACTATCTCTTTCAATATTGGCTTTAAGTCCCTCCCATTCTAATCTGGAAACATTGATTTTATTGTTTGAAAGGTATGGTAACAACTCGATTCCTGTTTCAAGTTTATGACTATACACAAGCGTATCTCCATTTGGTTCTTCCAAATACAACCCTTCTACATAAAGATTACCACGAAATGTCAGGTATAATTTATCAATGCTTATTTTGCTGTTGGTTTTTTCAGATAGGTACTTGGTAGCTTTGCTTACGATGATGTCTTGACCAAAAGGGCTGCGAACAAATAAAAGTATAAAGAGCACGAATAGACCTAGACCAAGCAGAATCCATCCTACAATTTTAAAAATCTTTTTACCTAAGTTCTGTGCCAATGTTGTGTATTTAACTAAAAAAAGGAGTGGACGAACGATCCACTCCTGAAATAAAAATCAATATTCCGTTCACCGGTAATATAAATATCAATTATTATACCAAATCTTTAATGTGAGCCTGAAGATGCAGTCATTACAGCATTTAAATCTACACCTAAGCCTTTGGCTACCCTTGCTCCAAATTCTTCATCCATTCTGAACCAGTGACAAAGCTGTCGGTTTATAATTAGATCTCTTTTCGGCCCTGAAACACCACTCATTGCCCCTATTGTATTTTTTATGGTATTGTCTTGCTCTTCTTTACTCATAACATCTCTAAACAAAGCCCTAGGCTGGGAATAATGATCGTTACCTCCTAATTTACTATTTCTATCGTACCAATCAGCAATATTTTCCTCAAGTTGTTCTGAAGGTTCCTGATAAGTTTTGTCCACCTCAACCTCATCAAAACTATTTGGCCAGTAATTGGGCTTCCTTCCACCGTTGCCATTCACACTCATCACACCATCTCTTTGGTAATTGTTTACGGCATACGGACATCTATTCACAGGAATTTGTTCATAATTACCTCCTAATCTGTACCTGTGGGCGTCAGGGTAAGATAGTAATCTTCCTTGAAGCATCTTATCCGGGCTGTAACCTAGACCGTCTACCAGATGGGCAGGAGCAAAAGCTGATTGCTCTACATCTTGAAAATAATTATCCGGGTTTTGATTTAACTCCAATACACCTACATCGATTAAAGGAAATTCCGAATGTGGCCACACCTTGGTCAAGTCAAAAGGATTAAAATCAACCTTTTTAGCTTGTTCAGGTGTCATTACCTGAATCTTCATGTTCCATTTTGGGAAGTCTCCTTTATCAATGGATTCCACAAGGTCTCTTTGTGAGAAATCCAAATCTTTGGCTTTCATCTGAGCCGCCTCTTCATCCGTAAAGTTCTTGATTCCTTGGGCAGTTTTAAAGTGATACTTTACATATGTTTTTTCATTCTTTGCATTGATCATTGAAAAAGTATGTGAACCATAGCCATTCATATGTCTATAACCTACGGGAGTCCCACGATCACTCATTAAAATTAAAACTTGATGCAAGGATTCTGGAGTCAAAGACCAATAATCCCACATCATGGTAGGCGATTTGCAATTGGTATAGGGATCTCTTTTTTGGGTATGAATAAAATCTGAAAACTTTTTAGGGTCTTTTATGAAAAAAACCGGAGTATTGTTTCCCACAAGATCCCAATTGCCATCCTCGGTATAAAATTTTACTGCAAATCCCCTTGGATCTCTTTCCGTATCCGGAGATCCCTTTTCTCCTCCAACTGTAGAGAACCTAAGAAATACTTTGGTCTTTTTACCTATTTTATTGAAAACTTTTGCCTTGGTATAGGCTGATATATCATTGGTTACAGTAAAGGTTCCAAATGCACCCGAACCTTTGGCATGAACTACTCTTTCCGGAATTCTCTCCCTATTAAAGTGAGCCATCTTTTCGTGGAGTATATAATCTTCTAATAGAATCGGCCCCCTGGGACCAACTGTTTTTGAATTTTCGTTTTCGACATAGATTCTACCTGAAGCTGTCGTAAGTTTGTTGTGCTTGTTTTCTTCTGCCATGATGCAAATCTTTTATTAATGGTCTACGTTATTGATTCGATGAAATAAAGGTAGGTAGAATTATATTATAGTAAAAATTGATTGTTTCTATGCAATAATAGATTTTATCTATAACCCTGCATAACTGATTAATTACTAAAGTGAAACTTATAAAACCATTCAATAAAAATTTGATTGCTTTCAATTTTTTTAATTATCGCAGCCTTTTGCGAGATAATGTCAGAATAATAAAGTGAACTACTGTCAATATGTCGGTATTTTATTAAATTTGCGATCTGAAATTATAGTTAGTCCATGGAAAATATTATTAAAGATATCGATATCATCAGTGGGGAGGAGGCAAAAACCTGTGATTTTAAGGTAACAGCTGAAGAAAATACAGGTAAATCGAGGCGGTTGTACATCGAAAGCTATGGTTGTCAAATGAATTTTTCAGATAGTGAGATTGTCGCCTCTATCATGAAAGAAACAGGATTTGATACAACTTCAGATTATAAAAATGCAGATGTCATATTTCTAAATACCTGCTCCATAAGGGACAAGGCAGAACAGACTGTCCGCAAAAGGTTAAGTCAATTTAACCAAATCAAAGGTGCCAATCCTGAATTGAAAATTGGGGTATTGGGATGCATGGCAGAGCGATTGAAAGAAAAGCTATTAGAGGAAGAGAAGTTGGTTGACATGGTGGTAGGGCCGGATGCTTACCGTGATTTACCCAATCTGGTTGGGCAAGTCGAAGAAGGGCAAAAAGGGATCAACACCTTTTTATCCAGAGAAGAAACCTATGCCGATATTTCTCCTGTTCGCCTCAACTCAAACGGTGTGAGTGCCTTTATTTCTATCATGAGGGGCTGTGACAATATGTGTTCATTTTGTGTAGTCCCTTTTACCCGAGGCAGAGAAAGGAGTCGTGACCCCTATTCGATAACCAAAGAAGCCCAGGAATTATTTGACAATGGGTACAAAGAAGTTACCCTTCTGGGGCAGAATGTAGACAGTTACAAGTGGTCTCCTCAAGAAAACAATAAAGCCAGGCTCAATAAAAAAGAGGCAGAAATTACTGAAGTCGTTCATTTTTCTGACTTGTTGGAAATGGTTGCCAAAGTTAACCCAAAACTTAGGGTCAGATTTTCTACCTCTCATCCCAAGGATATCACAGACGAGGTTTTGTATACCATGAAGCGATACGACAATATTTGTAAATACATTCATTTACCTGTGCAAAGTGGTAATAGCAGGATCTTGGAATTGATGAATAGGACCTATGATCGCGACTGGTATCTCAACAGGGTTGAGAAAATACGTGAAATTCTGGGGGAGGATTGTGGCATATCTTCCGACATGATCGCAGGTTTTTGTTCAGAGACAGAAGAAGAACATCAAGATACTCTCAGCATAATGGACTTTGTTCAATATGATTTCTCTTATATGTTCTATTATTCAGAGCGACCCGGCACCTTAGCAGCGAAAAAATATCCTGATGATATTCCATTAACAGTAAAAAAACGCAGGTTGCAAGAGATCATAGATAAACAAAGTAGTTTATCTATGGTGCGACATAAAAGAGAGATAGGCCAAATCCAAGAAGTACTGGTGGAAGGGATTTCCAAAAGATCAACAGAACAGTTAAAAGCGAAAAATTCAGCAAACAAAGTGGTGATTATTCCAAAAGGTGATTTGAGGATTGGCGACTATGTCAAGGTGAAAATCACGGATTGCACTTCTGCTACCTTATTTGGAGAAATCATCAATTGATAAATAACAAAACCATGATCTCTATCAGTGCTTCAGAAATTTTGAGTATTAAACAAAGGTTTGGGATAATTGGAAATAGTCCATTATTAAATCATGCCATTCAGGTAGCCATGCAAGCTGCACCTACAGAAATGACGGTATTGGTAACCGGTGAAAGTGGCAGTGGTAAAGAATCTTTTTCTAAAATTATTCATGCACTGAGCAAACGAAAGCATGGCAAATTCATAGCAATAAACTGCGGGGCCATACCGGAAGGAACGATTGATTCTGAATTATTTGGACATGAAAAAGGCTCTTTTACCGGTGCTCACGAGGCAAGAAAAGGTTATTTTGAAGTCACAGACGGTGGATCAATTTTCTTGGATGAAATTGGGGAAATGCCTCTAGGCACCCAAGCCCGCTTATTGCGTGTGCTAGAAAATGGTGAGTTTATCAAAGTTGGTTCTTCAAAAGTATTAAAGACGGATGTTCGTGTAATTGCAGCCACCAACGTCAACCTATTAAATGCAGTAGAAAAAGGGAAATTTAGGGAAGACTTGTATTATAGATTAAACACTGTTCCCATTTTTGTCCCACCTTTACGACAAAGAGGAGAAGATATCGCCTTGCTATTTAGGAAGTTTTCTACCGATTTCTCTGAAAAATACTTGGTAAAACCCATTACCCTTTCCCAAGATGCCAGAGATTTACTTTTAACCTTCCCTTTTCCTGGAAATATCCGGCAATTGAAAAATTTAGCCGAGCAAATTTCGTTATTGGAGCAGGAAAGGGAAGTTGATGCAGAAACGCTAATCAAGTATTTACCTAAGGAAAAAAGCAGTTTACCCGCATCAATTCAAGGGAAAAATGATAAGAAAGAATCATTTTCTGACTTTTCTGAGCGAGAGATTTTGTACAAAGTCCTTTTTGACATGAAAAAGGACATGACAGATTTAAAAAAATTAATTTTAGAATCCTATCATTCTGGAGGACTGGACCAAAACATTATGAAAAAACATCAAAATCTTTTTGATGATATGGAATCAACCAACCAGTATGAAGAGAGTAACACACCATCCAAAAATCTACCGCTTGTTTTGGAATCTTTAGGAGCAAAAAAAGAAATAAAGGAAGAAGCAGAGATTGGAAGAAAAAATTATCAGGAGGATATCATTGAAGACATTATACACGAGGAAGATGATCATTCACTTTCTTTGGAGAAAAAGGAAAAGGAATTAATTACCAAAGCCCTAAAAAAACACCATAATAAAAGAAAATATGCAGCGATGGATTTGGGCATTTCAGAAAGGACATTATATCGGAAGATCAAACAATATGACATTCAATAAAATCTGCTTATACTTTTTTTGTTTAACAGTCTTGTTTTCAGCCTGTAAAGTAGAATACAGTTTTACAGGTACCACACTTGATTATAATGTTACGAATACTTTCTCGGTCGCTAATTTCTTCAATGATTCAGGAGGAGGGCCTGCCAATATGGGGCAATTGTTTACGGAAGACCTAAAGGATTATTTCCAACGAAACACACAACTGGAATTGATACAGAATAATGGTGACCTGCAATTTTCAGGGGCTATTACGGGTTATACCATCAGTCCTCAGGCAACAGTTTCCAGTACCAACGCGAATCAACCTGATAGGGCCGGTCAAATGCGTGTCACCATTCGAGTGGAAGTAGAATTTGTCAACACAAAAAACGAAGAAGAAAACACGAAAAAAACCTTCTCTTATTTTCAGGACTATGACCCAAGCAGCACCACTCTCTTGGAAGTTGAATCAGAATTGGTAGAAACTATTTTTGAAGGTATCATACAGGATATTTTCACTTCCACTGTGGCCAATTGGTAAAATTTGTTAAATTTAACATCTACACTTAAAAAGAAACGTTGTGAACGCTCAAGGATTTTTAGACTTAATAAGTAAGGCCGATAATCTTGAAAATGCAGATTTAAAAAAAGCATTGAAACTTCAAGAGAAGTATCCCTACTTTTTAGCGCCTAAAGTACTTGCTGCTAAATATGAGTGGGACAAAGCTTCAGGAGCCTCCAAAACTTTGCTTCATTGGGCAGCCGTAGTTAGTCCGGATAGGAAAAGATTGAAAAGCTTACTAACAGGAACCTCACCTATTGTACAACACCATCCAATTGAAACGCCTCCGGTAGCACTTGATGAAAATAGTGAATCCAAAGAAATAATAGCCCCTTCAGCGCCTCCATTACCTGAAAAAACAAATACTCAGAAAGAAGAAGTGGTTACGGATAATACTTCCAGACCGAAAAGAGATGAAATTTTAAGGAGATTAGAGGAAAACTTAAAGAAAATCAAAAAAACAGCTCCTTCATCCAATACGAACAACCAAGAGCAAGTAAAAAAAAAGGAGGAGGTCCTAGAAAAAGAGGTTGAGAAAAAAGAACCTACCACGGAAAGCAATAAAAAGCCAAAAAAGCCTGCTACGAAGAAAAACAAAAAGGCCCAGCAAAAATTAATTGATGAATTTAAGGAGAAACCTATTCGCCTCACCAAAGATAAATTGGATGAGTCTGTTGCATTGCCTGACTTGTCTGAACAAAGCACTCATTTAAATCACAGTATGCTTTCAGAATCCTATGCCAAATTATTGGTCAAGCAAAACAAAAAAAATGAGGCCGTGGAAATATATCAAAAATTAATATTGAACTTTCCAAAGAAAAGGGCTTACTTTGCAGACCAAATTGAGAAGTTAAGAGAATAAAATAATATAACAAGCATGTTTACAGTAATCATAAGTATCATCATCGTTTTGGCCGTTTTATTAATTTTGGTCATTTTAGGTCAAAATTCTAAAGGGGGTGCAGGAGCAGCTTTTGGCGGAAGTGCCTCACAAATCATGGGTGTCACCAAAACAGGGAATATTTTAGAAAAAGCTACATGGGTTTTAGCCATTGCAATTTTGGCTTTATCACTGGGCTCTTCTGCCTTTCACGAGAGCAGTAGCTCCTCAGGGTTTTCTTCTCCAAATGTAGAGAATGCCCAAAAACAAATTCTAACTCCGTCCTTTGACGACCAATCCATTTTGCCTGCCGAAGGAAATGAAGAAGATGCTACAGAAGAAACAAGCCCCGATACTGAAGAATAAGTAATTCTGTTTACCGAAATTTTAAGGCCTGTTGAAATCAACAGGCCTTTTTTATTTGAAATTTTAATATTATTTAAGGATACAAAAATTGAAGATGAGCGGGAATATGATTAAATTGACATTTTAAAATCCTAAAAAAACAACTCAAAGTTTATATTTATGTTTGAAAATCATTTAAGTCTGGAAGATTTAGGCGCTGATAAATGGCCTAATGTCATTTTATGGGCCGCTCCTGTGATGTTTTTATTGGTTTTTATAGAATGGGGCATCAGCTTATATCAAAAAAAGGACACTTACGATAAAAAAGATTTCTTGGCAGCCTCCACTATTGGACTGGTGAATGTAGGAATTAGTGCATTGATCAAGGCCTTCACTTTTGGTGTAGCCTTGTTTTGTTGGAACATTGTACCATGGAAAATCCCTGCCACCTGGTGGTCATTTATCTTTTGTTTCTTTGCCATTGACTTGGCCAGATATTGGGCCCACAGGGTCACTCACGAGCAACGTTTCTGGTGGGCTACACACATTACCCACCATAACTCTGCAAAGTATAATTTCTCTGTATCCTTCCGTTTAGGCTGGACCCAACACATTAAAATTATTTTCTTTGTACCTGTAATGCTAATGGGCTTCAACCCATTCGTTTTCTTTATCTGTCACCAAGTGGCCGTATTGTATCAATTCTGGATTCATACTGAATACATCAATAAACTTCCTAAGCCAATTGAATACTTCTTTGTAACCCCATCCCACCATAGGGTTCACCATGGAAGCGACGAGCATTATTTAGATAAAAATTACGGCTCTACTTTTATCATTTGGGACAGGATTTTTGGAACCTTTATGGAAGAGAGAGAAAGACCAACCTACGGCATCACCAAACCTGTTACTTCATACAACCCTGTTTATTTGGTGTTTCATGAATGGGTGGACATTGTGAAAGATATCCGTAAGGCAAAAGATTCTAAAGAAGTTTATCAAATCCTGTTCGGTAAGCCTGGAGATGAGGTGATCAAAAACAGAGAATTGAGGGAACAAGCAGAAAAAGAAGGCGTTCAGGAAAAAACTACGGTTGAAAGTACTGCAAAAAGTAGTCCTACTCCAATTTTGGTTTCCAATGAAAACTCACTATTGAAAAAGGAAGATTAGAAACAATCAAACACATAGAATAAAAAAAGGGAAGCTAGTCTTCCCTTTTTTTATTCTATTTCAACATGTTTAAGTAGCAAACGCTTGCTTATAGGCAGTAAGCTTTGCTCCAAAGGAATAGCATTTTTTGACACAATACGCCATGTGGACGGGTTTGGCAGGTCTTTGAAATTTTTGATCAAATCCAATTTTATCTGATTGCAGGTTTTGGTAACACTTTTCTTGATGGCAGCAATAAATTTGAGAGCAATGCCCCTGTATTTGTCCAAATTATTTTGAAACAAATTAATTTTGTACCGGTACACCAATATTTCTTTAGAGTAACCATTAGAGACCAATGCATAACCCTCTTTCTGGTAAAGAGCGGATAGTCCCACCGGTTCTATCTCCAACTGATTTTCAATGAAATCATATATACTTTTCCCCTCTTCAATGTGTTTTTTTATTTGAGGCAAAGCATAGTTAATTATACTTGCCAGTTCTTTCATAGTTTCATCATCTTCGGTTTTACTTTTATAGTTAATGGATACTTTTTTCAGATCAATTGACTGAATTTCTTTAGGGAATTTTGAATTGATTTGATTTCTATTCGCATCAAAATTTTGAAGTTTTTGGTAATGCGAAATTAACTCTGCCAGAGGTGGGTAAAGTTTTACTGACTTGAATTCACGTTCAACTTCCTTTAGATAGGCCAAAAGCAAATATTTTTTATACTCAAAATCAATCAAGCCTTCAGCTATCCAGTTGTCTGATAAGTTTCTCATATTTTATCACTTTAAATTTTTTCAAATAAAATACGTAAATATGTCAGGATTAGCAACACCCAACCGCAAAATTGACAGGACTACAAAATTCTTTTCTTGACCGGCCTGACAGGATTGAAGCCTAATCAAGACTTTATGTCAGTAAAAAAGTAAAATAATGGATTGGCACAGAAAGTGTAAATAAGGATTTTGTATTATAGAAATCAAACTTTAAAAATAACTAAATCACATGTCTAAAGTTAACATCCAACCTCTAGCAGATAGGGTTTTGGTAGAACCCGCTGCCGCAGAAGAAAAAACGGCTTCAGGCCTTTATATCCCTGATACTGCCAAAGAAAAACCACAAAAAGGTACAGTAGTAGCTGTAGGAAATGGCAAAAAAGATGAGCCATTGACTGTAAAAGTAGGCGACACTGTTTTGTATGGTAAGTACGCCGGCACTGAGCTTTCTGTAGAAGGTGCTGATTATTTGATCATGAGAGAAGCGGACATCTTCGCTATTCTTTAATTACAGGTCTAATAATTAAGTTGAATTAATTTAAATTAAAAAAATTTTAAAAATGGCTAAGGAATTATTTTTCAATACCGACGCAAGGGATCGTCTAAAAAAAGGAGTTGACGCTCTTGCTGATGCAGTTAAGGTAACACTAGGACCAAAAGGCAGAAATGTAATTTTGGACAAAAAATTTGGCGCTCCAAGCATTACTAAAGATGGTGTGACAGTAGCCAAAGAAATTGAGCTAGAAGACGCTATAGAAAACATGGGCGCTCAATTGGTAAAAGAAGTAGCTTCTAAAACCGCTGACGATGCGGGTGACGGTACCACTACTGCCACTGTATTGACACAGTCAATTTTTTCTGTAGGTATCAAAAACGTAGCTGCAGGCGCAAATCCAATGGATCTAAAAAGAGGCATTGACAAAGCTGTAGAAGCAATTGTTGCTGAGTTAAGAGCTGCCTCTAAAGAAATCTCTACCTCTAAAGAAATTGCACAAGTAGGTACTATTTCTGCCAACAATGACTCTGAAATCGGTGAAATGATTGCAGATGCTATGCAAAAAGTTGGTAAAGATGGTGTGATCACTGTAGAAGAAGCTAAAGGTACTGAGACAGAAGTTAGAACTGTTGAAGGTATGCAATTTGACAGAGGATACCTTTCTCCATATTTCACCACCAATACTGAAAAAATGGAGGCTGAATTGGAAAACCCATACATCCTTATTTACGATAAGAAAATTTCTGCAATGAAAGAATTGCTACCTGTGTTGGAGCCAGTTGCTCAGTCAGGTAGACCATTGTTGATTATCGCAGAAGATGTAGACGGTGAAGCTTTGGCTACATTGGTAGTAAACAAAATTAGAGGTGCCCTGAAAGTTGCAGCTGTAAAAGCTCCAGGTTTCGGTGACAGAAGAAAAGCAATGTTAGAAGATATTGCTACTCTTACAGGAGGTACCGTGATTTCTGAAGAAAGAGGTTACAAGCTTGAGAATGTTACCATTGATTACCTAGGAACTGCTGAGAAAGTAAACATCGACAAAGACAACACTACTGTTGTTAATGGTGCAGGTGAAAAATCAGCAATTGAAGCTAGAATCAATGAGATCAAATCTCAAATAGAAAAAACTACTTCTGATTACGACCGTGAAAAACTTCAAGAAAGATTAGCTAAGCTATCAGGCGGAGTTGCTATCCTTTATATTGGTGCGGCCACTGAAGTGGAAATGAAAGAGAAAAAAGACAGAGTTGATGATGCCCTTCACGCTACTAGAGCAGCTGTACAAGAAGGTGTAGTTGTAGGTGGTGGTGTAGCACTTATCAGAGCGTCTGTAGTTCTTGAAAATCTAAAAGGTCTTAATGAAGACGAAGATACCGGTATCAACATCATCAAACAGGCTGTTGAGGCTCCACTTAGAACAATCGTTTCTAACTCAGGTGGTGAAGGTTCTGTAGTTATCAATAAAATCAAAGATTCTAAAGGAGATTTCGGTTACAATGCAAGAACCGATAGTTACGAAGACTTATTAAAAGCAGGTGTTATTGACCCTACTAAAGTAACTCGTCTCGCTTTAGAAAATGCTGCATCTATTGCTGCATTGTTATTGACAACCGAATGTGTGGTAGCAGACATTAAAGAAGAAGCTCCAGCTGCTCCTCCAATGGGTGGAGGAGGAATGGGTGGAATGATGTAATCCCATTTTCTTTAAATTTTATAAAGGGAAGCACATGTGCTTCCCTTTTTTTATATAAATTAAGAAATTTAAAGAGAAGCCCATCGTCCGTTTCAAAGCCCGAAATTGTAATAAAAGGAATTCCGGAATCTTAAATAAGACGATTTAATTATTGTTTTTTCCGTTCAGGGCAATCCTCTATATATGAAACTTATTTACTTTCAGAGCTAACGG